>ERZ1047821.375-NODE-375-length-34515-cov-9.768253_pt1 | contig 34515 bp, 26 predicted proteins | sample MGYA00383096_ERZ1047821 | MGnify/ENA primary metagenome ERZ1047821 (study PRJEB29581, sample SAMEA5548366) | metagenome | biome: marine; feature: coastal; material: water | depth 25 m | study: Short-term variability in the microbial, nano- and picoplankton... | reverse complement strand
CTTAGAAATTAAAACTAATAATGAAATAATTAACAAGAAGATTATTCTACAATAGCTTTTCTTATTTTAATAAGTTTTTCAAGTAAATTTTCAAGATTATCTAATTTTAACATATTCATTCCATCTGACTTTGCATTTTTAGGATCTGAATGCGTTTCTATAAATATTCCGTCCACTCCTGTTGCTATTCCTGCTTTAGCAATAGTTTCAATCATATCTGGATTTCCACCAGTTATTCCTTTCTCTTGATTTGGTTTTTGTAACGAATGTGTAATATCTAAAACTACAGGAACATTAAAATCCTGCATTTTTGGGATACCTCTGTAGTCAACAATTAAATCTTGATAACCAAACATAGAGCCTCGATCAGTTAGCATTATATTATCATTACCACTTTCCCTAACTTTATCTACAGCGTATATCATACTTTCAGCAGAAAGGAATTGTCCTTTCTTAATGTTAATAATTTTTCCTGTTTTTGCTGCTGCGACAAGTATGTCTGTCTGACGACAAAGAAATGCGGGTATTTGTAATATATCAACATATTTAGATGCTAATAAAGCTTCATCTGCAGAATGAATATCAGTTGTAGTAGGAATATTTAATGATGTGCCAATTTTTTTAATGATTTCTAATGCTTTTAAATCACCTATTCCTGTAAATGAATCTATTCTACTTCTATTTGCCTTACGGTAACTGCCTTTAAAAATAAATGGTATTTTTAAATTGTTCGAAATAGTTAAAATTTTTTCTGCTATTTCTATTGCCATTTCTTCACCTTCTATTGCACAAGGTCCAGCAATTAAAAAGAAGTTCCCACTATCTTTATGGTTAATATTTTGAATGTTATTTAACATATTAAAAGTGTTTGGTCAAATTTATATATATACTTAGTGAATTTGCATCATTATTATTTATTAAATCAAGTAAGTTATACGTGCCTAAAATAAGTTTATTTTTTTTACCTTTAGCTAATGCGAGACCAAGATTTGTATCTTTGCTATACCCTCCATGACTAAGTTTTGGAATCAAGTCGCAATATTTAGTTTTGATAATTGAATTGATGAAATACAGATTTTTGAAATTTGATTGCTTAAAGCCTTGATTGATTTTCAAAAATGACAGCGGTGTATCGTCCATATAGGGATACCACTTTGCAATTATACCAAATGAATAATTTTTAAAATATTTATATTTGGATGTACTATTAACTGTTAAGTTTACTGTAGCAGGTATATAAGATTTAAATGTATTATTTTTTGTATTGGGTAAATCTGTAATAAACGTATTCTCTAATATAGAATCATTGAAATTGAAAATATCATCAATTAATATTCCACTAAAATTAAAAGTACTGTCAGCATCTAATATAACAGATGATTTATTCCAATTAATAAATCCCAGATCAGATATTGAGAATAATATATTGCTTTTTTGAATCTTGAATTCTGCACTAAAGTCAAATGCAAAACCATTTCCATTATTAGCAAATAAAGTAAAGTCTGATGTATCTGTTACAAATGCATTCATATTATATAAGATGTCTAAATGACTTCCATATGGAGCTGTAAATAAAGTTCCTTCATTTATTATATAAGATAAATGGTGGTTTCCAGATAGATAAGATATACCACTACTTATTATATAGTTGTTAAATTTTTTTCCAAAAATAAATTTATACTGCTGAAATCTACTAGCTCTAAAATTTGAACCTCCAAAATCTAACTGCTGATCTTGGTAAAAATAATTTCCTTTAAAAGCTAACTTAATTAAATCATCAGTAAACTTTGTATTAAGAATATTGTTGTCAGAAATACTTAGCCCAAAATGCATTTTTTTTACAAAGAATTTATAATCAAGACCATTTAGGATCTCTGAATGAATTATGTTGTATTCACTTGTAGAACTATTAAGCCAGTTATCAATCATTTGATTTGTTATTGTGTTATCATCAGATAAATTACTTATAATATTTCTATTAATACTATTACTTTCAAAATGAAAGTTACTATTCCAAAATATCTCATTATCAGTAGCTTGAGAGAAGATACTAAGTGGAACAAATAATAATAGAATTATTTTCTTCATTAATTACTTAATAATTTATTAATCTTTGCACTTATAGAAATATCAATTTCATAATTTGAATACAAACTAATATATTCGTTATTAGGCATTGTATTTAATGATGAAATTAAAATAGCTTTTTTAATATTAGTAAAGTCTTGGTAATCTACTTCAACTGTTGTAATTTGATTGTTTACAACAATATTATTTATATCAACTTGAGCAGCATCAATATTAATATCTTGAACTAATGTATCAATAATAATATCGTTCTCATCCAATAGCAAGATTTTTAATTTAATATCTAAAGGAAATCCATTTTCTATATTAAAGAAAACTTTTTGAATATCATAATTAGAAATTTCGTTAATTTCTATTTCTGAAGTATCTACTAAAGTGAGATTATTTGCATTTACTCTTAGTGGAACTTCAATATTTATGTTTGCATCTAAAGTAAACTCTGGATATAGAAAGTCCTCAATTATATTTTGACCATATGGGTTAAGGTAAAAGGTGGCTGAAGTAATAAATTTATTAGGGAATATTTCTAACAATTTATCTCCTTCAAAGTTAATTTGGGTAAGTGTTGAATTTATTTGATTGTCAATATTTTGACTTGCTCTATTTATTTCGTATATAAAATTGTTGTCAATAGAAGCATTTACTTCAGTATTCTCATTTGTTGAACTTAAATTGGTAATCTGTAAACCCATATCTGCTCCGATAAAATTTTTAATATTAATACTCATATCAGCCTGTTCAAAGTCAATACTTCCTGACTGAATAAAATTAAAAATATCTGATTCTATAATTTCAGGTCCAAAGCTTATTGTATCCGTACCTAGAAATCCAGTTGCATATTCAGGAGTAAGATCAAATTCAATATATGAATAGAAACTATCTGTAGCATTAATTGTTTCTAATGTTCCCGTATAATCAATGAAGGTATATGATTCAGTATAAATTGTATTTATCGTATCACCCCCATCTCTATTCTCTTCTCCTGTAAGGTCTAACTTGTAACCTTCAAAATTAAATTCGAAAGTTGTTAATTCAGTTCCTGTTGCTTGAGGAATAATTATATCACCACTTGAGAAAGATACTCCGTTCTTTTTTAAAGATGGTATGTTATATATCATCTTACCATTTGGTAAAGTGCTCAAAACATTTACTGTCACGGTACCGCTTTTTATTCCAACTTCATTTAGCTGAACCCCGCCTAAATCAAATGTATGTTCTTTAAGTGTTTCGGTTAATTGTTGTTCTGGAAAAATTGCAGTTGCCTCAGTGATTCCAATGTCTGAAATTGTAATTGTAGTTATAATTGCATCAGAATAATCTATTAATACTGCACCATTACTAGCATTTACATCCATATTGTCTAATATAGCAAAAAGGTTCTCATCTAATATTTGACCTGCTATTGAGACGCTATCTGAAACCGTTGTACCAGTTGGTATAAGAGGGAATAAAAAAGTGGCAATTATGTTTTGATTGGTTGCATTAATTAATGTTAGACTAATATTAGATATATCAGTAGGGTATTCATTTTTTATATCAAGTTTTAGTGTTCCTTGATAAAGGTTCATTGTTTCAAAATATTCACTTGCATTTATACTTATTGTATCGTTACTAGCAATACTTGGTATTGCTGGAATAATATTACTACTTCCATTAGGAAGAACTAAAGATAATAACGGTATTTCATTTATTGATTCTCCTAATGTTGCAGTGTCAGAAATAATAACATCAGCAAAGCTAGCTGAATCTAAAGTATGAGTTTGCTCATCAGCTATTGCATCAATTTTAATTAATGTGTCTAGATGAATATTAATTAGTTCTTCTTGAAAGATAAGAGATATCATTCCAGATTCATTTTGATTAATATTTGTTGTTGAATCAGCAATAAGATTATTTATACTTAATTTAGAATTTACTACAGGGATAACTAAATCGATGTTCCATGAAGGTAATTCTAATTCATGCTTACAAGAAAATAGAGCTGAAATACCTATAAATATATAAATTATTTTTTTCATCAAACAAAGATAATCTAATAATTATACTTTCCTTTCCATTTCTTTTGAAGGTAATCTTTATTTTTATTTTCTCTGAAGTTATTCGAGGGTTGATAAAATATTTTTGAACTTATTTCTTTAGGTAAAAAATCCTGTATAATTTTTGTGTCTTTATGAGAGTTTATATAATCTTCTCCATATCCTAATTCCTTAAGCAATTTAGTTGGTGCGTTGCGTAAATGTAGAGGAACTGACAAGTTTCCACTTTGTTCAACTTCATCCATAGCCTCATTTATTGCTTTGTACGATGAATTACTCTTTTCAGAGCAAGCTAGGTATATAACAGTTTGGGAAAGTGTTATTTTTGCTTCTGGGTAACCTATCACATTTATTGCTTGAAAACAATTATTAGCAAGTACTAAAGCTGTAGGGTTTGCATTACCAATATCTTCAGAAGCTGAAATAAGTAATCTTCTTGCAATAAACTTTGGGTCTTCACCACCAGCAATCATTCTTGCTAACCAATATAATGCTGCATTTGGGTCGCTTCCTCTTATTGATTTAATAAATGCAGAAATTATGTCATAATGTAGCTCTCCATTTTTATCATATCTAATAATATTCTGCTGAGCCTTTTCAATAGTTATTTTATTAGTTATATTTTTTTCTTTGTCCTCAATTGAATTTACAACAATTTCTAATAAATTTAATAATTTTCTAGCATCACCTCCAGAGAGCTGTATTAATTTATCTGTTTCAATTAGGTTAATATTAATCTTTTTAAGATACTCATCTTCAGTTATTGCTCTTTCTAAAAGATCCTGTAATTCATATTTTGACAAACTTTCTAATGTATATACTTGACATCTAGAAAGAAGTGCTGCAATTACTTCAAATGAAGGGTTTTCAGTTGTAGCTCCAATTAAAGTAATGATTCCTTTTTCTACAGCTCCTAAAAGGGAATCTTGTTGTGCTTTACTAAATCTATGAATCTCATCTATAAATAGAATTGGATTTTTCTGTTCAAATAATCCATGAGATGAAGCCTTTTCAATTACTTCTCTAACATCTTTTACACCAGAATTTATTGCAGACAAAGTATAGAATTTTCTGTCAAGTTGTTTTGCAATTAAGTTTGATATTGTTGTTTTTCCCACTCCAGGTGGTCCCCAAAAGATTATAGAGGGGATTAGCTTGTTTTTTAGTGTAATTTGAAGTGAACCTTTTTCCCCTATCAGATGTTTCTGTCCAATTATTTCTGTAAGTTTTTTTGGTCTTAGACGTTCAGCTAATGGAATCTCATGCATTCTAACAGATGCTTTTAATCAACCTGAGCTTGTGCGTGTGACAGCCTAATTCAGTGTTAAAAATTCCTTGTTGATCTATTCTATCAATTCTAACCATTCCTGAGGCATGAAGGATATGATTATTTTTTAAAATTATTCCAACATGTATAACCTTTCCCTCTGAATCATCAAAAAATGCAAGATCTCCTGGTTCGCTTTCCTCAATAAAACTTAATGTTGTACCAACCTTTGCTTGCATACATGCATCCCTTGGAAGGTCAATACCTTGCAAGCGATATACAATTTGTGTTAATCCTGAACAATCTATTCCAAGTGGGGATCTGCCACCCCATAGATAAGGTGCTTTAAGAAATATTAATGCATTCTCTACTAATTTTGGTTTTTTAACAAAACCAGGAGTAGTTAGCCCGTTAAATTCATACATTTCGCTATTGATATTAGCATGGCCACTTTTATAAAAGGGTAATATACTACCAATCACAATTGGTTGATGCTGATCTTTTTTAATAATATCTAAAATATCAGTTGTTATTGTTGATATATCTTTATCTAATTGTTTATAATCATCTTCTGATATTTCTAGAACTTGTTTGTTACATATCCAACCTTCGTAGCTATCATGTGCAAGACGGATTCTACTCCACTTTTTTCTTGCTTCTAAAATCTTGAAGTGTTCACCAAATAAGATTTGATTAATCATTTCTGATTTATCAGATGGATCATCTCTCATAGGAACTATAGAAAGTTGTGAGATACCGTAATTCATTACATTAATTCAATTATCATTGCTGAAGCACCACCACCACCATTACATATTCCTGCAGCACCTATTTTTCCATTATTTTGTTTTAATACATTTATTAAAGATACAATAATTCTTGACCCTGAATTACCCAGTGGGTGACCTAAAGAAATTGCTCCACCATTAACATTTACAATTTTAGGATTAAGATCTAATATTTTCATATTTGCTAATCCAACCACAGAAAAAGCTTCATTTAGTTCATAAAAATCAATATTATCTTTTGTTAGTCCAGATTTTGAAATAGCTATTGGTAATGCTTTCGATGGAGCAGTTGTAAACCATTCTGGCTCCTGAGCAGCATCAGCATAACTAATAATCTTTGCTAGAGGCTTTACTCCAAGTTCATTTGCTTTTTCTAAACTCATTAGTATAAGAGCAGAGGCACCATCATTTAAGGTTGATGCATTTGCAGCTGTGATAGTACCCTCTTTGTCAAAAACAGGTCTTAGGTTTGGTATTTTGTCTAACTTAACATTTTTATACTCCTCATCTTCTGAAATAATTATGTTTTCACCTCTTCTTTGAGGAACTTCCACTGGAATAACTTCATTTTTAAATTTGCCATTTTCCCATGATTCAGCACTTCTTTTGTAGGATTCAATAGCGAAAGCATCTTGTTCTTCTCTACTAATATTATTGTCAGTAGCACATTTTTCAGCACATAAGCCCATGTGTACATTTCCATATACATCAGTAAGACCATCTTTTACCATACCATCTACAAGCTTCATGTCACCTAATTTCTGACCATATCTTCCCTTCGCAAAGTAATGAGGAACATTTGACATGTTTTCCATTCCACCAGCAACTACAACATCATTGTCTCCACACATAATTGTTTGAGAAGCAAGCATTATTGATTTTAAACCTGATGAACATACTTTATTTATAGTTGTACATGGAACATTCTCAGATAAACCAGCAAATATTGCTGATTGTCTAGCTGGAGCTTGGCCTAAGTTAGCTTGTAATACATTCCCCATAAATACTTCATCTACTATATTTTTATCAATACCTGCTTTTTCAATAGCTCCTTTTATTGCAATAGAACCAAGCTTTGTAGCAGAAATAGTTGAAAGGCTTCCTCCAAAACTTCCTATGGGAGTTCTTACTGCTGACACAATTACTACTTCTTTCATTTTAATGATTTTTAAGATTATAATTACTTTGGCGAATTTAGTTAAATAATACTTATTTTAGCTCCTGTTTTAAAACCTAATATTGTGATTAAATTTTTGTATAAACTAAGAAATAAACATGAATCAATTTTCAGATTGTTTTTGTTCTTTTTTAGTTTGATTTTAATATTGTATTTATTTCCTAGGCAGGCTAAGTTTAAATATGAATTCACAAAGGGAAAACCTTGGCTTCATGAGACTATAATTGCCCCATTTGATTTTTCTATATTAAAGTCTGAAAGTGATTTAGATAAAGAAAAAGAGATAGTCAAATCACAGCATCTTTCTTTATATAATTTTAATAAAAATATTTTTGATATTAAAGCTGAAGATTTTATAAACGAATTTGAAGAAAAATGGTCTGAAAATAAAGGGACAAAGAAAGACTTAAGATTTACATTTAAAAATTTATTTAAAAACAGAAAAAAACTTGCAAACAACAAAAAAAATAATCTAGCATCATTTGGTTTTAATTTTTTAAATGAAATTTATTCAGTAGGTATTATTCAGCTAAATAGTAGCGTTGATAATCAAAACTATGATCGAATTCTTCTTAAAAATAATTTAATTGCTGAAAAAAGAGATGTCAACGATTTTTATACTGTTAGTACAGCTGCAAATAAGATTAATTTAATTTCAAAATTAACTAACGATGAGTATAATTTCCTTGTTCCTCTATTATTGTCATCTATAGAACAGAATATTTTATATGATAAATATTCTTCTGATGAATTGTTGAGTAATGAATTATCTAATATTAATACTGAAAGAGGATTAATTGTTTCTGGTCAAATTATCATTAATAAAGGAGAACTTATTGATTTTGAAAAATATCAGATCTTATTAAGTTTAAAAAAGAAATATGAGGGAAAAACTTGGAAAAAAAGTTCTTTTTTCTTAGTGCTATTTGGTCAATTCATTTTAGTTGGAATTTCACTTCTGATTCTATGGCTATTTCTAAGGCAATATAGAAATACAGTATTAGAAAACACTACTAAGATTAGTATGATTTTATTTTTGATTCTTTTAATGGTTTTTAGTTCTACAATGGTATTGTCTTTTGCACCTAACTGGATTTACTTAATTCCATTTTGTATATCACCAATTATTCTTAAAGCTTTCTTTGACAATAGAATTGCACTCTTTGTACATCTGATTACAATTCTAATACTTGGATTTATTATGCCAAATGGATTTGAATTTGTCTTTTTACAATTTATTGCAGGAATAATTTCTATTTTAACAGTTCTTAAAATGTATACAAGAGTACAATTATTTACTTCTGTTATTAAAATTATGGGAGCTTATCTTCTTGTGTATGTTGCGCTATCAATAACTCATGCTGCTTCTTTTAATGAAATTGATCCAGTTAAACTACTTCAATTTACAATAAGTGGTGCTTTTACAATTTTTGCATATCCTATTGTGTTTTTATTTGAAAAATTATTTTCATTAGTTTCTGATGTTTCTTTACTAGAACTTACTGATACTAATAGTCCTCTACTAAGAAGGCTATCAGATGAAGCCCCTGGAACATTTCAACATTCTTTACAAGTTGCAAATTTAGCTGAAATGGGTGCTTTGGAGATTGGTGCAAATGCACTTTTAGTTAGAGCTGGTGCAATTTATCATGATATTGGTAAACTTAAAAACCCTTTATTTTTTATTGAAAATCAAAGTAGCAAATTTAACCCACATGACGAAATTGAATTTGAAGAGAGTGCACAAATTATTATTGATCATGTCTTAGACGGTATAGAAATAGCAAAAGAAAATAATTTACCTGATGAATTAATAGATTTTATTAGAACTCATCATGGAACTACCACAGTAGAATATTTTTACAAGCAATTTATAAACAATCTTACTGAAGAGAATTTAGACGAGAGCATATTTAATTATCCTGGTCCCAAACCCTTTTCAAAAGAAACAGCAATATTAATGATGGCAGATGCCTCTGAGGCATCTGCAAGAAGTTTAAAAAATCCAACGTCAGAAAATATTGATAAATTAATAGAAACAGTAATAAACAAACAAATTACATATGAGCAATTTGAAAATGCAGATATAACTTTTAAGGAGATTACTCAACTTAAAAAACTTTTTAAAAATAAATTAGTAAATATTCATCATGCTAGAATTGAATATTAAAATCCTAATATTTCATTTATCTTATTACTTACTTTCTCTTTATTTGGAAGCATAGTAGCTTCAAGAGTAGAGTTTAATGGAATTGCAGGTAAATTTTCAGCTCCAATAGTAACGACAGGTGCATCTAAATTTCTAAAACATTTTTCTTGAATTCTTCCTCCCAGAGCTTGGGCGAATGAATTATTCAAGGGCTCTTCTGTTATAATTAAACATTTACCATGTACATTTACTTTTTCAAAAATTAATTTTTCATCAATAGGGTTAATAGTTCTAAGATCTATGATTTCTACTTTTCCAATGTGATTTTTAGCAGCTCCTATTGCCCAATGCACTCCCATTCCATATGTAATTACACATATTGTGTTTAATTCGTTAGTATCTGTTTCTAAAACAATATTAGCTTTTCCAAATGGGATTAAGTAATCTTTTGATGGTTCTATTGTTTTAGCTGTTTCTGTTCCTTTTATCTTACTCCAGTATAGACCTTTATGTTCGAGTATTACAACTGGATTTGGATCATAATAAGCTGACTTCATTAAACCTTTTAAATCAGCTCCGTTTGATGGGTAGGCTATCTTAATTCCTTTTATTTGAGCTAAAACAGATTCTACAGACGATGAGTGGTATGGCCCACCACTGCCGTATGCTCCAATAGGTACTCTAATGATACAACTTACAGGCCATTTCCCGTTAGATAAATAGTTGGATCGACTAACTTCTGTAAAAAGCTGGTTAAGACCCGGCCAGATGTAATCCGCAAATTGCACTTCTACTATGGGCTTAAGGCCAACTGCTGACATTCCCACGGTACTTCCAATAATAAATGCTTCTTGAATTGGTGTGTTAAAAACACGATTATCTCCAAATGTTTCTGCTAATGTAGCAGCCTCTCTAAATACTCCACCTAAGCGTTTTCCAACGTCTTGACCATACAGTAAACATTCCTTGTTTTCTGACATGAGCTCTCTTATTGCATATAATGCCGAGTCAACCATTAGTGTGTCTTCATTTTCTTTTGGTAATCTAACACCAATTTCTTCTAAAACAGGAGAAGGAGCATAATCATGTGTAAATAAATCTTCGGGTTTAGGATCATCTGCTTTTAGAGCATTTTTATAATCTAAATCAACTTTTTTCGTTGCTGAAGATTCAATGTCCGTTATTTCACTATTTGTAAATCCATTCTCTAATAATAATAATCTAAGTTTTGGTAGTGGGTCTCTAGATTTAGCATCCTCTAAATCGTCTCGATACCATTCCATTCTTACTCCAGAAGTATGATGATTAAGTAAAGGGACTTTAGCATGTACCAAAATTGGAGTTCTCTTTTCTCTAATTTCTTTGAAAGCTTTATGAATACAGCTGAAAGATTCATTAAAATTAGTTCCATCAATCGTGTATGTTTTTAATCCAAATCCTTTCGCATAATGTGTTGCATCAACTGCTCTAGTTTCTGTAGCGTGAGCAGAGATATCCCACTCATTATCTTGTACTAAATAAAGAATAGGTAACTGTTTAAGAGAAGCCATTTGAAATGCTTCAGCTACTTCTCCTTCAGTTATTGAGGCATCTCCAAAAGAACATACAGTTACAGGTTCTTCTCCTTTTTTATATTTAGAAAGCCCTTCTTTTTCTTTATATTGAATACCCATTGCAACTCCAGTTGTTGGTATTCCTTGCATGCCTGTTGCAGAAGATTGATGTGGGATTTTAGGAAATCCTTCTCTTTTTAATGAAGGATGTGAATAATAGGTTCTTCCTCCAGAGAATGGATCATCTTTCTTGCAAAGAAGTTGTAGCATAAGTTCATAAGGAGTTATTCCAATAGATAGAAGCATTGCATCATCTCTGTAATATGGTGCTACCCAATCATTTTTTGTAAGTTGAAGTCCAACCGCAATTTGAATAGTTTCATGACCTTTTGATGTAGCATGTACATACTTTGATGTTATCTCTTTATTTTTTTCGTAAAGATCGCTTAATGCTCTAGCAGTACACATTAGTGTATAGCTTTTTTTTAAGATATCTTTATTAATCTTTTTACCCATTATTTAGATTTAAACTTTGCTATTGCTTTACTAGTAAAATCTGAAATCACTAATATTCCACTGCTCTCTGCTCTTTTATCTAAAAGCCTATCCCAATCTTCTGTACCATTCCACATAACTTTTTTTAACTTTTCCATGGCTTCTGGATTTGATTTAGATAGGGTAGAAGCAAGTTTATCTATTTCATCATCTAATTCTTCTACTGAATCAAAGACATCTGTATATAGTCCCTTCTCTCTGGACCAATTAGCATCAAACCATTTTGTTGCATTTATTGTCATTGCAGAAAAGGCAGATGTTCCTATTTTTCGCTCTACGGCAGGACCAACAACAAAAGGACCTATTCCTATTGCTAACTCTGATAATTTTGATGAAGAATATTTTGTTGCAAAGCAATAGTCGGTTGCTGCAGCCATACCAACTCCTCCTCCAACTGCTTTTCCTTGAACCCTCCCAAGAATAAATTTGGGACATTTTCGAGCTGCATTTATAACATTCGCAAATCCTAAAAAGAATTTTTTTCCTTGCTCAGGATTATCTATTGCTATTAGTTCGTCAAATGATGCTCCTGCGCAAAAAGCTCTCTCTCCAGCACTTTTTAATATTATTACTTTAATATTTTTATCATTTCCAGCATCAGTTATTGTTGTGGCCAATTTTGCTAGAATATTTCCAGGCAATGAGTTTGATTGTGGATGATAAAATTCAATAGTCCCAATCCCATTTATAGTTGTTATTTTTACGTATTCACTCATTTTTTATTTTTGGTTTAATTTTCTAACCATTGTTAAAATAGTTGCCATCATGACAGTCTCTCCATCATCATCATACACATCAACTAAGAATTTCACAATCCCTTTTGCTATATCTTCTTCGTCTCTTTTTTCTTGACTAATCTTTTCTTTAACTGTAAATCTTACTCCAACGCTCATTCCTGGATATACTGGCTTTGTAAATCTACATTCGTCAATACCATAGTTTAATAAGACTGGACCTTTTTCAGCATCAACAAATAGTCCTGCAGCTTTACTCATTATAAAATATCCATGTGCAACTCTTTCTGTAAATATTGTTCCTTCTAGTGCATTTTCATCCATGTGAGCATAGAATTTATCTCCACTAAGTTCTGCAAAATCTTCAATATTATCTAAGGTTACCAGATGTCTATCTGTAATAACCGTATCACCTATATTAATTTCTTCGAAATGTTTTCTAAAAACATGAGGGCCATCTGTATTTTGGCTCGCACCAACTTGATATTGCTTTGTAATAGCTGTTATAGTTGTAGGGTGCCCTTGTATTGCTGTTCTTTGTAAATAGTGTTTTATACCTCTTATACCACCCATTTCTTCTCCGCCTCCTGCTCTTCCTGGACCTCCATGGGTTAGAAGAGGCATTGGTGATCCATGACCAGTACTTTCTTTACTACAAGCTTCGTTTAAGACTAATATTCTCCCATGCATTGATGCTGCACCAAGAACAAATTGCTCAGCAATTTTCATGTCATTTGTTATAATAGAACATACCAAAGATCCTTTACCCATTTTAGCTAATTCTATAGCTTCTTCTATATTTTTATAAGGTATTATTGTTGAAACAGGTCCAAATGCCTCTATGTTATGGCAATCAATTTTGTTAAAGGGGTCATCATTTAAGAAAAGGATAGGAGAGATGAAAGCACCTTTATCTTTATCTGCACCTACGACATCAAAATTATCAAGACTCCCAAAAACAATCTCTTGAGATTTAGAAAGTTTCTTTACCTTTTCTCTTACTTCCATTTTTTGTTCATTACCTGCAAGAGAACCCATTCTTACACCATCAACTGAGGGGTTCCCAATGGTTGTTTTAGATAATCTTTTACCTAGTGCAATTTGAACATCTTCTACTAAAATTTCAGGAACTATGATTCGTCTAACTGCAGTACATTTCTGGCCTGCTTTAACTGTCATCTCTTTTTGAACTTCTTTAATGAATAAATCAAATTCAACTGTTCCAGGTACTGCATCTAGACCAAGAACTGAACAGTTTAAAGAGTCAGCTTCCATATTAAACGGTACTGCTTTATCTATCAATCTGGGATGCGATTTTAACATTTTACCAGTATCTGCAGATCCTGTAAAAGTTACAATGTCTCCAGTTTCTACACTGTCAATTATTCCTCTTGCACTACCACATATTAGCTGAAGGCTTCCTTCTGGCAGTATCCCAGAATCAACTATCTCACGAACCATATACTCAGTTAGAAATGATGTTAGTGTTGCAGGTTTAACAATTGCTGGCACACCTGCCATTAAATTAACTGCAATTTTTTCTAGCATCCCCCAAATTGGAAAATTAAATGCATTTATATGAATAGCAACACCTTCTTTTGGAGTCATAATATGATGACCAATAAATGATCCATTTTTTGACAATGGAGCCATATCTCCTTCTATATGATAAGGAAGGTCAGGGAAGTTTTTTCTTAATGATGCATTAGCAAATACATTTCCTATTCCACCTTCAATGTCTATCCATGAATCAATTTTTGTAGCTCCAGTTTCAGCGCTTAAAGCATAGAATTTGTTCTTGACAGAATGTAAATGTAATGCTAGAGCTTTAAGCATTAAACCTCTTTCTTGAAAGGTCATTTTTCTAAGAGCAGGTCCACCAGTTTTTCTAGCGTAATTCATCATTTCTGCAAAATCAAGACCTTTAGAAGATGCAGTACCAATTTGATTACCAGAAATTGAATTGAAAAGGGCTGTTCCTTCTCCTTCACCTTTAACCCAACTCCCTAATGCATAATTTTTATAATTTTTCATTTTATAATGTTTTTTTCCATGTATTAAATGTAATCTTTTGTTTTTCTTTTCTATGTTTTTCAATTTCAGCTAAAGGAGTGCATTCTTTCATCAACTCAGAGCACTCTTTCGATAATGTTTGATAAAGCTCTGTTCCTTTACTTTTCCACTCTAACATCTTATCTGTAACATCTCCTTTTATTTGTGCAGGATTTCCCACAACTATTTTTCTGTTAGGAATTTGCATTTCTCCCTTTACAAAGCAAAGAGCACCTATAATACACTCATCACCAACTTTTGCATCATCCATTACTACAGCATTCATGCCTACCAAACTATTTCTTCCAATATTAGCACCATGAATAATAGCACCATGACCAATATGTGAATTTTGCTTTAATAAAACATCTTTTCCAGGAAATATATGTATTGTGCAGTTATCTTGAACATTACAACCGTCTTCAATTGTAATTCTTCCCCAATCACCTCTTAAGCTTGCTCCAGGACCTATATAAACATCTTTACCAATGATAACATTTCCGATTATTGTTGCTTCCTTGTGCACATATGCACTTGAATGAATTACAGGTTTATATCCATTAAATTCGTAAATCATATTATACTTTTTCAATTATCGTTGCATACCCTTGGCCAACTCCAATACACATGGTAACAAGTGCATATTTCTTATTTTGATTTTGAAGTTCAATTGCTGCAGTTTGTAATATTCTTGTACCACTAACTCCCAGAGGATGTCCTAAGGAAATTGCTCCGCCATTTGGATTAATTCGTGGGTCATTATCTTCCAATCCCCATTCTCTAATACATGCAAGAGCTTGTGCTGAAAATGCTTCATTAAGTTCAATGACATCAATATCATCCATCTTAAGTCCTGCTTTTTCTAATGCCTTATTTGAAGCAAGTACTGGACCTATCCCCATTATAGAAGGCTCAACACCAACTACAGCAGAACTTACAATTCTTGCAATAGGGGTTAAGTTATTGTCTTTTACACCTTGTTCAGAAGCTAAAAGTATTGCTGCTGACCCATCGTTTAGACCAGATGCATTTCCAGCTGTTACTGTACCATTTTCCTTTTTAAATGCAGTTCTTAACTTTGATAATATTTCAATTGAAGTTTTATCTTTGATAAATTCATCTTCGCTAAAAATAATTGAATCCGTTTTTCTTTGAGGTATTTCTACAGACACAATTTCACTAGTAAATCTTCCTTTTTTTCTAGCCGAAGAGGCTTTCATCTGCGAATTATAAGCGAATTTATCTTGATCTTCTCTTGATATATTGTATTTAGAAGCTAGATTTTCAGCAGTGTTTCCCATACTATCAATACCATACATATCTTTCATCTTTGGATTTATAAACCTCCACCCAAAAGATGAATCATGCATTTTTGCATCTCTTCCAAAAGGTTTTGAAACTTTTGATATTACCCATGGGCCTCGAGTCATATTCTCTACACCACCAGCAATAAATAAATCACCATCTCCCGCTGATATTGCTCTATGAGCATGAATTACAGCTGACATTCCTGAAGCACATAATCTATTTACAGTTTCGCCAGGTACTGTAAATGGTAATCCAGCTAAAAGACTTGCCATTCTTGCTACATTTCTATTGTCTTCTCCAGCTTGATTTGCACAGCCTAATATTACATCATCAATTTTTGATGGATCAATTTTAGTTCTTTTTACAAGCTCTCTTATAGAAATTGCAGCTAAATCATCAGTTCTAATATCTTTTAATGTTCCGCAAAAATTCCCAATTGGAGTTCGTATTGCATCAATAATGTAAGTATTCATAAATTATTCTATTTTAATTTAAAGGAATTTGTTAGTATCTAAACTTCTGGAAACCATTGTTTTTTTGTTCTATGTACTTTTCCATTAAAGCAAGCAATTTCTTCATTATTTTGATTGCTAACAACAATACTGTAATTAGCAATTTTTTCTGTTTTATTTATTTCGTTTGTAACAGCAGACAATATATCTCCTGAGTTAACTTTTTTGAAATAATTTATGGAGCTTTCAATTGTTAAAGATTGAAATCCATATGAATTTGATGCGAATGCTAATGCACTATCAGCTAGCGAATATGATATTCCACCATGTGCAATCTTAAAACCATTTGTCATATCATCTCTAATTTTCATTTGTAGTTTACAGAACCCATCAGATAATTCAATTATTTCAATACCAAGCCATTTACTAAAGCTGTCATTGCTAATCATCTTATTAACTATTTTTGATGCTAATTCCATTAATAAAATTTTGCTTGACTTTTTACCATTCTTTTTAACAGGGGAGAAGGCCTGTATCTATCTTCACCATATTCTTCATATAACTCATTAAGCTGATTTAGAACATTTTCAATTCCTAATTCATCTGCCCATTTAAGTAAACCATTAGGGTAATTCACGCCTTTAGTCATAGCTAGATCAATATCTTCTCTACTTGCAATATTTAGAAATAAAGCGTCTGATGCCTCATTTATTAGCATTGCTAGTATTCTCCAAAGAATAATTTTTCCTAACTGCCGATTTTCATTGATATTTTTTTTGGTTTCTGAAGTATAATTATAAAATCCTTGCCCAGATTTACGACCAAGATAACCTGCTTCCATCATTCTTTTCTGTGTAAATGATGGTTTATATCGTTGATCAAAATAAAAGCTTGTAAATACTGTCTCAGTAACAGTATAGTTAATATCATTTCCAATGTAGTCCATAAGTTCAAATGGTCCCATTTTAAAACCTCCAATTTCTTTAAGTGACCAATCAATTGTTTCAAAATTTGCTATCCCCTCCTCATAAATTCGTAAGGCTTCACCATAGAAAGGGCGGGCAATCCTATTAACAATAAATCCAGGTGTATCTTTAACAATTACAGTTGCTTTTCCCCAATTATCAATAATTGATCTTGCTGATTTAAGTGTGTTGCTAGATGTTTGAACAGCAGGAATAATTTCAACTAAAGGCATTATTGGTGCAGGATTAAAAAAATGTATTCCAATTACTCTATTTGCTTTTAGACATGATGATGCAACTGAAGCAATTGACAGTGAAGAAGTATTAGTTGCTAAAATGCAATTGTCATCTATTATTTTTTCAATTTCTGAAAAAACTTCTTTTTTTATTTTAAGGTCTTCAATAATAGCCTCGATCACTAAGTTACTACCTTTGATGTCATTAATATCTTGCGAGAATTGAATGTTAGATAGTATTTCTTTTTTTCTAGATTTTGTTATCTTTTCCTTTTCTGTAAGTCTACTTAATATTGTGTTTAGTTTTTCTTTTGCAATATTTGTTGCTTGAGATGAAGAGTCGTAAAGACATACTTTCGAATCATTTGAAGCTGCTATTTGAGCTATTCCCATACCCATAGTTCCAGAACCAATCACACTTACTTTCATATTAGTTGCCTTTAAAATTTGGTTTTCTTTTATCTAAAAATGCTTGAACACCTTCATCAAAATCATTTGTTTTACCTGCAATTTCCTGACATTGCTTCTCCATTTCTAATTGTTCTTCTAAGTTATTTGAATAAGAACTGTTTAGAAGTCTTTTAGTTAGCCCTAGTCCTTTTGTTGGCATTTGAGATAATTTTGAAACGAAATCCAAGCTGCTACTTTCAAAATTATCATTAGAAAAAATCTTATAAATCATACCCATTTTTAATGCTTCTGAAGCAACAATTGGTTCTGCCGACATCATTAAGGCTGTTGCTCTTTGCATACCAATTAATCTTGGTAAGAAAAAGGTAGCTGCGCTATCAGGAATTAATCCAATTTTGCTAAATGCTTGAATAAATGTTGCATTCTCATTGCAGAGTACAATATCGCAACATAGTGCAAGGCTAGCACCAGCTCCCGCTGCAACACCATTAACTGCAGCAACAACTGGTTTCTCAATATTTCTTATTTTTCGTATAATAGGATTATAATGATTTTCTACAATTTCAGTTAGTGAAGGGCCATTTTTATCAGTAGCTTCTGCTAAGTCTTGACCTGCACAAAACGCTTTGCCAGTTGCTGTAATCATTATAGCTCTTATGCTTTTATTCTCATTGCATTTATCTAAGATATTTTGCAATTGTATTGCCATATCTTTTATAAAAGAATGATATTTTCCAGGTCTATTTAATGTAATTTTACCTACGTTGTTAATAATTTCAAATTGAATCATTTTACCTTTAGATTTACTGCTAAAATACTAATTTCAAATTGATTTTTAAAACTTTAAAATTACTTTAAAATGAATCTTTTTGCTAGATGCATTTGAAGTGTTCAAATGGCTCTAAGCATTCTGAACATTTATGAAAAGATTTGCATGCAGTTGCTCCAAATTCACTTACAAGAACCGTATTTGATGAAGTGCATTGTGGACAAACAACTTTGTTAGATGGTGGAGATATACCATATTTTCTAAGTTTTTCTTTTGTTTCCACTGACATCCAATCTGTTGTCCAAGCAGGAGCATAAATAATTTTTATATCAAAATTAAATATTTTGTTTGTTTTTAAACAACTTTTAATGTCATCAATGAAAGTTTTAACTGCTGGACACCCAGAATAGGTTGGTGTGATTAATATTTGGTAAACATTATTAGTAAATGAAATGTTTCTAACTACGCCAAGTTCTACAACAGAAATTATAGGAATTTCAGGATCTGGAACAGAATCTAGTAGCTTCCATATCTCATTTATTTTACCACTTTGCATTTGGATATGCTCTTTGTAAAAATTGCATTTCTGCCAATAGAAAACCTAAATGCTCAGTATGCATTCCATTTTTTCCACCTTCTGCCTTATACCCATCTTTAGGACGAACTAATTTTGCTTCTAATAATGTTTCGTCAATAATTTTGTCCCACTCATCTTTCAAATGAGAATTGTTTATACCAATATTTAATTTATACATTTTATTATCAATCTCATCCATGCTAAACATGTCATGTGTATATTGCCAAATATCTTCTAATGATTGTTGTACTTTTTGTTTTGAAAACTCTGTGCCGTCACCAAGTCTAATTAGCCAGTTTTTAGAGTGTCTTAAATGATATTTTACTTCTTTGAGTGATTTTGAAGCTAGTGCAGAGAGGGTATCATCTTTACTATTTTTTAATGAAGAATAAAACAAAAAATTATAACTATCATACAGAAAGTTTCTTACAATGGTATTACCAAAATCTATATTTTCTAATTCAACAATTTGCTGATTAAAGAATTCTCTTTCGTTTCTAAGAAATGCCAAATCATCAGGAGATTTATTTCCGTCTAACTGTGAAGCATATGAGTAGAATCCATTTGCTTGACCAAATAAGTCAAGTGAGATATTTGATAATGCTATGTCTTCTTCTAATGTAGGTCCTTTTGAACACCATTCGCTCATTCTTTGGCCTAAAATCAATGAGTTATCTGCTATTCTAAGTGTGTAGTTTAATAATTCATTATCCATATTAAATATGTTTTGATCCTTTAGGCATTGTGTAGAAAGTTGGATGTCTATACATTTTATCGTTAGATGGATCAAAGAATGCTTCAGCATCTTCTGATTCGGAAGAAATGATGTCCTTTGATTTTACAACCCAAATACAAGAACCTTCATTTCTTCTTGTATAGAGTTCTCTTGCATTTTCTAATGCCATTATTTTATCTTCAGCATGAACATTGCCTACATGTTTGTGAGCAAGTCCATTTTTACTCTGAATAAATACTTCCCAGACAGTTCTGTTTTCTGACATATAAATATATTTAGTTTGCTATTAATTCTTGTTTTTGTGCATATGATTTGGCAGCTTCACGTACCCATTGACCATCATCATGTGCTTTTTTATGATGATTTAATCTTTGTTTATTGCAAGGTCCATTCCCATTAACAACATTCCAGAATTCATCCCAATCCATTTCACCAAAATCATAATGTTGTCTTTGCTCGTTCCATTTTAAGTCTTTATCTGGAATAGTAAGTCCTATTATCTCAGCTTGATTTACAGTTTTATCAATAAATTCTTGTCTTAATTCATCATTTGTTTTTCTTTTGATTTTCCATTTCATAGCATTACCTGTTCTTGGAGAATCTGAGTCATTAGGGCCAAACATCATTATAGATGGCCACCAGAACCTGTTCAGCGCATCTTGTGCCATAGCTTTTTGCTCAGATGTTCCTTTTGCCATTTGAGCCATTATTTCATATCCTTGCCTTTGATGAAAACTTTCTTCTTTACAAATCTTAACCATCCCTCTAGCATAAGGGCCAAATGAAGTTCTTTGTAATGAGACTTGGTTAACAATCGCAGCACCATCAACTAACCATCCAATAGCACCCATATCTGCCCAGCTTAGTGTCGGGTAATTAAAGATTGAGGAATATTTTGCTTTACCTGAATGTAATTGTGAAACAAGCTCTTGGCGGCTTATTCCTAAAGTCTCACAAGCTGAGTAGAGATAGAGTCCATGACCTGCCTCATCTTGAACCTTCGCTAGTAAAATCATTTTTGCTCTAAGTGAGGGAGCTCTCGATATCCAATTTCCTTCGGGTTGCATGCCAATAATTTCAGAGTGTGCATGCTGAGATATTTGCCTGATTAAATGTTTTCTGTATCCTTCAGGCATCCAATCTTTTGGTTCAATTTTTTCTTCTTTGTCAATTCGAATCTGAAATTTTTCTTCTGTCATAGTTAAATTGTTGTTTTGCAAATTTAAGTAATATATTATAGTTATTTCTTGATTAATATCATAATTTAATTATAGTGTGTCACGTAATATTTGATTTAATTTTGTTGTATTATCGTGCACAATATTTAGAAAAAAATTGGTTATTTTTGCATAAAAAAATAATGAATTCATTTTTCTCTCTTCCAATTAAGTCAATTAAAAGATTAACTAAAGATTCTGTACAATTAAGTTTTGACACAGAAAATTCATCTGATTTTAACTTTATTGCTGGTCAATACATTACTATAAAATCAATTATTAATGGAACTGAGGAGAGAAGAGCATATTCAATATGCTCAACATTAGATGAGGGATTAGCAATAGGTGTTAAATTAGTTGAAGGTGGAAAAATGTCTACATTTCTCACAAAAGATGTTAGTGTTGGAGACACATTAGATATTATGCCACCCAGTGGTAATTTTACTTTATCTACTAAAAATAATCATATAGTAGGTATTTGTGCAGGAAGTGGTATTACTCCAATACTATCTATAATCAAATCAGAATTAAATAGCTCAACAACTTCAAAAGTTACTTTAATTTATAGTAATCGTAATTCATCAAGTGTAATGTTCAAGATTGATCTTGTAGAATTAGAAGAAAAATATCCTGACAGATTAAAAATTCATTGGTTCTATTCTCAAGAAAAAGTTCAATCTTCTACTTTTGGAAGGATAGACAAAGATAATTTACAAAATTTACTAAATACATTTAGTGAAATTAAACAAGCTAATGATTTCTACATTTGTGGACCTGGCCAAATTATTGACAATACAAATGAATTACTTCTATTAAATAATATCAATCAATCAAATATTCATTTTGAAAGATTTTCAGTAGATAAAAAAAATGATACTAATTCTGTAAAAAAAGATGAGATTATTTCAAATGTTACTGTTTGCGTTGATGGTGAAGATTTTGAATTTACATTGTCTAGTAAAGGTCAAACAATTTTAGATGCAGCAATGGAAAAAGGTGCAGATGTTCCTTTCTCATGTAAAGGAGCTGTATGTTGCACTTGTAAGGCAAAGGTCATGCAAGGACACGTTACAATGGACGCTAACTATTCTCTTTCAGAAGATGAGGTAAAAGAAGGCTATGTGTTAGGTTGTCAAGCTAGACCAGCATCTGATAAAGTTGTTGTTGATTTTGACGAAATGTAATTAAAAATAAAATTTACTCTTAACTTTTTAATTTTGGATCTAATGCATCTCGTGATGCTTCAGCAATCATATTATATATCGTAATTGTAATAAATATAGCCATACCTGGATATATAATTAACCACCATGCTTCTAGGTTTTGTCTTCCAAGATTTAATAATGAGCCCCAAGTTACAATATCAGTTGGGACACCAATTCCTAAAAACGATAATCCGCTTTCGATTAAGATCGCCGATGCTATTCCAAATGCAATACTTACAAAAACAGGTGCAAGCGCATTTGGTAACGCATGTTTGAAAATTGTTCTTGCTGATGAAAACCCTAAAGATTCTGCTGCTTGAACAAATTCTAAAGAACGAATTCTAAGAAATTCAGCCCTAGTGAATCTTGCAATTCCAGTCCAACTAGTTAGACCAATAATTATCATTACGATCCAAATACTTCTTTCTACTACAGCAGTAATTGTAATAATTAACAATAATCTTGGAATTGAATTTAATAACTCTATTCCTCTTGATACGAATGTGTCAATAGGAACATTTGTTTCATCTTTTAGATATCTAAATTTAAGCAGTAAACTTAATTTTCTAAATAAAAAAACTGTTCCAAAAATAATTATAATACTTATAAATGTTTGTAATATTCCGTTTGATATACTTGTTCCAAATGCATCAGATAAAATGTATTTTCTTTGCCCAAAACCATAAAAAACACCCATAAATAGTCCAAATAACGTCATCCAATATTTAATTCTTGGCATCTGTAATTTATTGTCACCAAAAAAACCTGCTAATGCTCCTAATATTATTCCTATTAGAGCTGCAATTCCCATCGAGACTAGGCCTACCATTAAAGAAATTCTTGTACCATGTATTAAACCTGCAGCAAGATCTCTTCCAATACCATCAGTACCTAATCTATGCCTGAATTTAGAAGGTATTTCAACAATATCCCCATCTTTATTTTTAAACCTTTGTTTTCCTGAAGGAGAGGCATAATCTCTATTGTATCTATCCATACTTGAAGGTGAATATGGAATAGGAGCCCAAATTACTGATTTTAAGTCTAAGCTTCTCCAGTCAGTTATATCATATTGTAATACATGAAGAAACTCTCCATTTTTGTAAATTGAATCAGATCTAGTTTCACTTGCAAATGCCGGGAATAATGTTTTGCCGTTGTAAACAGCATAGAGTGGGCGGTCATTTGCAATATATGGTGCAAAAACAGCTAAAACAATTAATGTAAAAAGTAAATATAAGCAGACTAAAGCTATTTTATTCTTTTTAAATTGTGTCCAAGCGTATTTTTTAAACGAAAATTCTTTGTTAGTATTTTGCATAATCTTATTTGTATGAAATTCTAGGGTCCACTACTGCGTATAAAATATCAGATACTAAATATCCAATCATTGTTAGAAAACCTGAAAGTGTAAACACAGTAATAATCATAGGGTAGTCATAATTTAATATTGAATTAAAAACTTCTACTCCCATTCCAGGTATTGAGAATATTACCTCTATAATTATACTTCCTCCTATTGCCATTGGAAATATTGCAGCAAAAACAGTTATAACTGGTAATAATGAATTTCTCAAAGCATGCTTTAATATAACTTTAGATTCACCAAGTCCCTTAGCTCTTGCTGTTCTAATATAATCTTGTGTGACTATGTCAATCATACCAACTCTCATAATTCTACTTAAAAATGCAAATGATCCATAAGTGTAAGTTATGATTGGTAATATTAAAAATGGTAATCGATGTTTTATTTTTTGCCATATGCTCCATTCTGGATTAAATAATGTTGGATCTTGAATACCTGAGACTGGAAACCAACTTAAATTATCAGGATTTGCAAATTGAAGTAATAATAATGTTCCAACAAAAAAAGATGGCATTGAGTATAGAATAAAAAGTATTAAAGACATTCCTTTGTCAGCAACTGAATCTTTTTTGTAAGCAGAATAAATTCCAATCGGTATACTAATTAAGTAGGCTAAGAATATTGATATTAGTGAAAGTGAAAAAGATATTCCTACTTTTTGCCAAATTTTATCTTGTATTGGCTGACTATCAATGTAAGATATTCCAAAGTCACCTCTTAATAATCCTTTACGTTCTTTACCGTTGCCAAATAGCCATAAATGGTATTGATTTTTAGTTCCATAAAAGTTTATGTTTGGTATATATGTTTTCCAAGTTTGTGACTTGGAGTCTAAATTATTATAAGAATTTTGAACTTCTTGTAATTGTTGTTTTATGTTTGATAAAAATATATTATCTATTACAAGAGTATTCATTTTATCAAATTTGCCAGCAATTAAAAGTTTGTTTGATGTTTCTAATAAACTTCCTATTTCAACACCAAACTGATTATTTGCTTCAGTAACTTCATTAACGTTTAATGAACTGTCTTTTGCCGTAATAGATTTGAGGTCAATGCTCTGATGTGATTTTTGAAGCTTTAGTAAGGCATTGTAATAATCAGAAACTGCTCGCCAATTACCGCTTTGGTGTGTAAGCGCTTCAAGATTCTTTTTATGATATTTGTCCTGTATTCTGTAAAGTGTATCAGATGATGCTAAATCGGTGACACTGAAATAGAATATAGGTAGATCTAGACCTAATTTTTTTCTTAATTCTTGCTTAATTTTTTTTGATGCTCCTGATTGTTTTTCAGCAGAGCCTTCATTTCCTGCTGCTTTAGATAATCTTTCAACAGGATCTCCTGGAGCATTTATGCTTATAACAAACGAAAGTAAAGATATCGCTATTAGCATTGGTATAAAAGTTAAAATTCTTTTAATTGCGTATTTGAACATTTTTAAGCTGTTATTTAATTAGTTGTTGGGGCTAAATTTTTATTAGTAAACTCTGCTTTTAAGTTTAGATTTTGTAGCATAACACCCGGCCGTTCATTGTACATTTTGATGTTGTTAAATCTTTTATGAATTGCAAATTTTCTTTTTGTTGCATATAGGAAAACATAAGGTTGATCTGTATAAACTTTTGCTTGTAACTTAAGTAGTGCATTGTTGTGTATTTCTGGATCTAATGTCAAATTAGCTTCTTCAATTAATGCATCACTTTCCGCATCACCAAAACCACAAAAATTAGACCCTTTAGTCACCCATGAGGATGTATGCCATAATTGCATAGGATTCGAATAAGAAGCACTTCCACCCCAGCCACCTAGCATTCCATCAAAGTTGTGATCCATTGCATTTTTGTAGAAGAGTGAAAAGTCCATCGGAGTTGGTTCTGCAACAACTCCAGCTTTATACATACTTTCTTTCATCATTAAAACTATCTCTGTTGATGTTGGAGAGCTCATGTAGCTAAGTTTAAAAGAGAATGGTGTTTTCACTCCATCAATGACTTTGTCTCTTATGTTGTCACCATCAGTATCAATCCATCCTGCTTCAGCTAAAAGTTGTTTTGCTTTATCAAGATCTAATGGGATGAGTTTTAAGGTGTCATTATATGTTTTTTTAAGTGGTGAAATTAGAGAAGCTTGTCTACTTGCCTTACCATGCATCATTACTTCTATGATTTCATCAACTGGAATCATGTATGCCATTGCTCTTCTAACTTTTTGATCAACAAAAAATGGTTTTTGTTTAATTCCATCAGGTTTCATATTCATACCTAAATAACCAAATGAATACTGATCAAGAAAATCAGATTCATAATTGTTGTTAAAGTATTCTCTTTCCTGAAGTTTCATCAATTTTATTGTACCAATATTTGTTGTTACATCTATTTCTTGATTTTTTAATGCTAAGTAAGATGAAGCGTCCTCTTTTATAATTTTAAAAATAATTTTTTCAGGGTAAGCTTTGTTGTATATTGATGAGTCATTCTCACCCCACCAATTTTGTTTCTTTTCAATTGTGATATATTGACTCGCTTCCCATTCTGTAACTTGATAAGCTCCAAGACCAACTAATAAATTTGGTTTATAGGAATTGTCTGCATCATTATATGAGTTAAACCAATCTGATAGTGCTTCTGTTTCATTAAATGTATCTGAAAGTATTTCTTCAAAAGATAATTCGTCAAGAATACCTTTAGGATCCCACAAGCTTTTTTGCACGATATATAATTCTGAGAAAATAAATTTATTATCCCAATGAATGTTTTGAGCATTCATGGTAAATTTCTTTGGATTATTTTTATCAATTACAATACTTTTAATAACTGTTGAATAATTACTTCTTATTTGTGCGTTATTGGTTAGTGGGCAAAGCATTAGTTTTACAGAAAAGGCAACGTCTAATGCATTCATTTCAGTACCATCATCCCATAAAACACCATCTTTAATTTCATATTCGAAAGATAGATTATCTTCTGATGCAATTGGCATTCTTTTAACTAAAGATGGTATATAATCAAGAGTCTCTAAATCAAGTTTTATCAATGTCTTTTGTGTATAATTAAAAACATAGCTTCTCATAACAGAATTGTCATTAAAGGGATGCAGACCATCTGGCTGTGATGTGATATGAGCTACAACTGTGTTTTTAGATAAGTCTCTATTGTTAACACATGATATTAGAATTGTAGCTATAAATGATATTAAAAGTACTTTTTTGTTCATAATATTTGTATATGTCTGCAAATATAACATTTGGAGAAAATTAATTGCTCTAAAATAGTTCAAAATTCATTCTAAATTTAGTTAATATATAATTTGTCAAATATTAAGATTAGTATACATTTGCAATCCTTTAAAATGTTCTTTATATTTGGAGAGGTGCCGGAGTGGCCGAACGGGGCTCCCTGCTAAGGAGTTGTGCGCTTACGCGTACCGGGGGTTCGAATCCCTTCCTCTCCGCAAAATAAAAAGTTCATCTTTTTATTTGTGATTGTAAAAAAAGTATACTTTTGCAGTCCAAATTTTTCGGGGTATAGCGTAGCCCGGTTATCGCGCCTGCTTTGGGAGCAGGAGGTCGCAAGTTCGAATCTTGCTACCCCGACACAAATAATAACATGCCCACTCATTTTGAGTGGGTTTTTATTTGCACATATTTATGTAAATTTGTGAAATGAAAAGAATTCTAGCAATAATCTTATTTGTATCATGTTATCAGTTTGTATTTTCTCAGGATCTATCTATTAAATTAAAATCTGGAAAGATTGATTTGTCTTTTGATGAAAAGATAGAAAAGATTGATTACATAAAGTATTACTTTATGACTTTTCAAGTAATACCAACAACTTTCGAAAGAAATCAGATTTCTAATTTAGGAGTTAATTTTCTAGAGTATATTCCAAATAATACTTATGTTGTTTCAATAGATGATAGATGTGTGTTCTCGGATTTAAATAGATTTAATATTAATTCACTTCTTCCAATCGAAGCAAAACATAAGTTAGATCCCAAGATTCAAAATAATCAATTTCCAACATGGGCTTTTAAAGATGGAAATTTATCTATTAAAGTTTTATTTTATAAAGACATTAATATTTCATCATCAATAGAATTATTTAAAAGCAAGGGCTATAAAATTGATAATTCTACATTTAATAGTATTTCAATTACGTTAAAATCTTCCGAGTTAAATCTTATAGCAAATATGCAATCAGTATGGTATATTGAACCTATTGATCCTCCAGCAAAAACTGAAAATAATTCATCAAGAACTTTACACAGATCAAATACTATTAATACTAGTTATGCTAGTGGAAGAAAATTCAATGGAGAAGATGTTAAAATTATGATGCATGATGATGGTTATGTTGGTCCGCATATAGATCGAGAGGGTAGAATAGATCAATCTTTTTGCAATGGATGTACTGTTTCTGGATCTGATCATGGTGATCATGTGTCTGGAACGATCATGGGAGCAGGTAACATAGATCCTCAAGCAGAAGGAATGGCTAATGGGTCATTTTTATATGTCTTAGGTTATTCGACTAGCAATTACGATAATTTTGTTCCTGATTTATATTCAAATTATGATGTTGTCATTACATCTGCTTCTTACAGTAATGGCTGCAACGCTGGGTATACTTCCTTAGCAAGTGATCTAGACCAGCAAATTATAACATATCCAAATTTAATACATGTATTTTCAGCTGGCAACAGCGGTACTTCTGATTGTGGTTATGGAGCAGGATCAGACTGGGGAAATGTTACAGGGGGTCATAAACAAGGAAAAAATGTCATAGCGGTTGCTAATTTAACTTCAACAAGTTCACTAGCGACATCGTCTAGTAGAGGGCCTGCTGCAGATGGCCGAATAAAACCAGATATTAGTGCAAAAGGTTCTTCTGTCTACTCAACTTTAGAGAATCAGACTTATGGATATAAAACTGGTACTTCTATGTCTTGTCCTGCTATTTCAGGTGTTATGGCTCAACTATATCAAGCATATAAAGAATTAAATGGGGGTTTTAACCCTAAGTCATCCTTAATGAAGGCCATTCTTTTAAATTCAGCAGATGATTTAGGAAATCCCGGCCCTGACTTTAAATATGGATGGGGAGAGGTAAATGCTTTTCAAGCAATTAAAATTCTTGAGAATAATCAGTTTCTTAATTCATCAATATCTCAGGGAGGAAATAATAATCATAATATTTCTGTGCCTTTAGGAACTAAGCAGTTAAATATTATGGTATACTGGCATGATATTCAAGGCAGTGTTAATGCAATTCCAGCTTTAGTTAATGATTTAGATATAAATTTAACAAATTCAAATGGTATAACTTCTTATCCTTGGTACTTAAACACTACAGCTAATGCTTCTGCATTAAATTCTAATGCAGCTTATGGCAATGATCATGTAAATAATATGGAGCAAATAACTATAAATAATCCTAATTCAGGTAATTACATATTATCAGTTGATGGTTTAACTATTCCATTTGGCACTCAAGAATATTGGGTAACTTATCAATTTATTAATGATGATATTAAATTAACATATCCAATTGGAGGAGAGGGATTTGTTCCTGGAGAAGATGAATTGATTAGATGGGATGCATCTATTGGTAATATGCCTTTCACCTTAGAATATACCAGTGATGGTATATCATGGAATCTAATTACTAATAATATTTCTTCTAATCAAAGACATTACAGTTGGACTGTACCAAATAACGTTACGAATCTAGCTAAAATTAGAATTAGTCGAAATTCTAGCATTGATGAAAGTAATGATTTTTTTACTATTGTTGGTGTGCCTCAAAATTTATCTGTAAACTGGATATGTCCTGATTCAGCATATGTGTCATGGAATTCAGTTGCAGGAGCTCTAGATTATGAAGTAAGCATGTTAGGAAATATTTATATGGATTCTGTTACTACAACAACTTCAACAACAGCGTTAGTTATAAACCCAAATCCTTCAATAACTGATTCCTGGTTTTCTGTTTGTGCAAAAGTAAATGGTAAGAGAGGAAGAAGAGCAGTGGCAGTAAATGCACAATCAATTAATAATGGTTGCCTTGCATCACCACTAGCTGCATTTTCTATTTTAGATTCCTCTTCCTGTACTGGAAACATCAGTTTTATTGATGAAAGTTTCTACCAACCAAATTATTGGAGTTGGGATTTTGGAGATGGAATGTATTCTAATTTGCAAAATCCAACTCATACATATTTAAATGACGGAACATATAATGTTAGTTTGTTTGTATCTAATGTATTAGGACAAGATTCTTTTTATCAATCAGCAGCTGTAAATATTAATCTATTGCCAGCACCATTAGCTAGTAACGATACTTCATATGTTTCTCCTGCTACATTTACTCTTTCTTCAGCAATAAATTCTGTAAATTGGTATACGGATAGTTTGTCTAGTGTTCCGATTGCTACAGGAGCATCATTTAATACTCCATTATTGACAAATAATACTACTTATTATGTTAGAGAATTTTCAGAATTTTCAGATTATGGAGGTGTACTAGATACAAATATAGGTTCAGGTTATTATTATTATGGAGATAAGTATTTAATTTTTGACTCATATGTAGAGTGCAATTTGGTTTCTGCAGATATTTATGCTGAACAAGCTAATACTATTACTTTTGAATTAAGAAATAATTCTGGATTAGTCATTGATGATACAACTATTACAGTTAGTGGTGGATATGAAACTCTTTTTTTAGATTTCGATGTTCCTGTTGGTACTGGTTTACAACTTGGATTAGGCACTGTAAATGCTGGCTTATATAAAAATAATAATGGAGCTATTTTTCCTTATAATATTTCTAATTTAGTTTCTATAACTGGAGCTAATAACTCTGGTGCGCAGAATAATTGGTATAATTATTATAATCTTCAATTTAAGGAAAATTGTTTGTCAAATTTTTCTGAAGCTACAGCTGTCTTTATGCTACCCTCTGAAGTCGCATTTGTTAATGTTGATAAGCTTTTGATTTATCCAAATCCAACAAACGGAAAATTTTATTTATCCACTTCATTAGATTTTAAGATTCTTGACATCTTAGGAGATGTTGTTATGAGTGGAAGTGGTAGAGTAATTAATATGAGTAATTTTAATAATGGTGTTTACTTATTTGAAAGTCATAATCTCAAAGAGAAAATTATCAAATACTAGATCTCAATTTTTTAATTGTAATAGCATATAATTTTAAATCGTTATATCTTTAGTTTTATTTCACAAGATAAGATTTGTATGCTAAATAATTTAAAAGATAATTAATCCAAACATAAATAATAAATACAAGACAATTATAATAATTGCATTTTGGAATTTTAATGTATTGTAATAATAAATTAATGTAGTTGTAATTGTGAAAACTAAAAGTAAAATTATCGACCATAGTAACACATTTCCATTTAGAAATGAATCTCCTAAAAATCCTATTCTAGTAATTGGGAAATCAGTATTTATTGTTCCATTAATTGTTGTGTAAACCAATAAAGGAAGTCCAAGTCCTATACAGATATCAAACATATTTGATCCATACGCATTAGAAAAAGAATCTTTAAATTTACCATTAGTTGCATCTTTAACAGATAAAAAGGTGTCTGGAATACTTGATGCAATTGAGGCTATAAAAAAAGAAACAAAAAATAGATTAATTCCAATAATTTTTGAAATATGTTCTGTTGATGTTATAAGTATGTCACAACTAAATCCTATAACTAAAATTGAAAGAAGTATTGTGAATAAGGAGGAATAAGTAGTTATTTTTCCCGAATTAAACATACTAAACAATTTTAAATTTAAAATATCTGAAAATATTCCATTACTATATTCAGTTTTTACAATATTATTGCTCTCAAAATCAGATTTATTACTTTTTCTACTGCTATATAGCGACCAAACATAAACTGTATAGTATCCGATTAGTATATAAGTAAAGTATGTATTTATTCCGTACAAAAACCCTAACAAAAACAAAATGACTGCGCCAATTAAGAAAATACCATCTTGTTTCACTATTACTTTATCTACTTCAAACTTTTTAGTATTACTTTTAAAGTAAACAACAAGAAATGATACGACTGGAATTACAGCAATATTAAATGCTGAACTACCAATTATAGTAGCGTAGCTCGCTGAAAAACCCTTGATGTCTCCATAATAAAAAAGAAACATTGTAGAGATAAATAATTCAGGCAGAGAAGAAGCAATTGCATTAATTGTTGGACCTTTAATGCCCTCCCCAATATTCTTTGTTAGGTAATTTGCAGCTAAATCAAAAGTTGATGAAATTTTCCAAAGCAAATATGTTGCAAATAGAACTTTAATAATCAAATATATCACTTTGAGTTTTTAAAATTAACCTACTTATTTGATAGTAGGGAGTATAATGAATAGTTTAATTAATTGCTTCTGCCTTTTCCTTAGATGTTTCGAAAAAGTCTTCAGGACCAGTTTTCAAGTTTCTACTTAATTCATAGGCTTTTAAAAACATTTCTTTAGCTTGAATACTATCCCCAGTTGCTAATAGAATATCTCCCATTGAATCATATGCATTTGGTTCTTCCGGATGTACTGTAATGTATACATTTAAATGTTGTTTTGCTGCCTTGTAATCTCCTTTTTCTTTCATTAGATATCCCATCATGTTATTTAATAAACTACTTTCGGGGAATCGTTTAAGACCAATATTTATGTTTTCGATTCTTTTATCTAAATCTTCAAGGTAGTATGAATACCAACCTCTAAGTAATGGGTCATTTGCTGCATAGATTAATGCATTTTCAAACTTTTTAAGTATTTCATTTCTTGAAGATGAAGGGGTCATCGTCTCTATATAGTATCTTTCTGCAATTGAAGCATCTTCTAATTTAGGCTTTATCTCATCTAAAAGAGCAATTAGTTCATCAGCTTTTCCGTTTATAAACAAGTAGTGTAGTTTTCCCATGTGTGCTACTGCTAAATTAGGATCTAATTTAACTAAACTATCAGAATAAGCTAAGGCATCGTTATTTCTAAGATTAGCCATTGCATATCTCATTTTATTATACATAGAAAGAGATCCTTCAACATCTGAAGATGGCCACACAAATGAATTTGCTGCTTTGTTCATATTCCAATTCATCCACGAGTGTCTTTTGAAAACTAGTTTTCCTTTTTCATTGCCAACTAATGAATGGAATCCGGCATTTGAAGTGTTAATTCCATTAGTAAAGAAACTTACATTTCCATATACGCTAGCAATTTCTCCAAAAATTTCTACATCTGAAACTTCTGTTGCAACAGAGTCTTCGTAAAACCAATCTGTTTTAATTTTACTTTTGTCATTAACCCAATTTGGTCTCCCTACCCATCCGTTAGATAAATTAAAAAGTATTACTGAATCGCTAATATTAACATCTAAGGTAGATATTGCTTCTGACTCAATTGTTTGATTTTTAAAATGCTCTACAACAAAGTTCTCGACTTTATTATTATCTAAATTACTATTGCAACTTGCAATAAATACAGACAGTAATGTTAAGTATATTATTTTTTTCATTTTGAGTTATTTTAATATGAGTAATTTTTTTGTTGTTTTAATAATTCCAAATTCATCTGTAATATTTACAAAATATTGTCCATTATTAAGATTAAAGTTATTGACTATCAGATGAGAACCCGCACTTAGTTCTAAGTTTCTACTTGAGACTTTAATCCCAAGATTATTATAAATGTCTATTTTAATGTTATTGTTTTTTTCTATTAGAATAGGTAGTGTAAAGGAGTTTCTTGCTGGATTAGGATAAATAGTTTGAACAAATAAATTATTTTGATCCTCATCGATAGATGTATTATACGTTACTTCAAATTGAACAGTCTCATCAAAATAAAAGAAATTATCAGTTGTCCTAAATACAACAAGATATGGATTTTCGCGAAGATGATTTATATCTGGTGTCCAAGAGAAAACTCCGTCTATCTCATTATTATTTCCCGTCAATGAGTAACTGAAGTTTGCCCCATTTGACAAGCTAAAAGGCTCTCCAAATGCATCCATACTAATTACATCATTTAAGTCTTGATCAGATGCTAGTAAATGAAGTTGGTAGTTTTGTCCTGGTGCAATTTTAACGTATGGATTTCCAAGATTATTTGTTGGTAAACTTTGCATATTAGAAATAATTGGAGTGAAGTTTGTTGAATCAGCAACAACAACGAATTGCATATCTCTATTCATGGCACCAATAAGAGTTCCGTTCCTATATTCTTGTATTGTTAATGAAGCAACAAAATTCCCAATCATTTTGGGACTCCAAGTTATTTCTCCTGTAAAATTATTTACTGCAAAAGGTGCTGAAGAGTTTGAATAAAGTATAGTATCAGAGAGAAATTCATATCCCATTACTGAATCTGGAATTGGTGGATTGCTTGATGCTGATAATGGAACTGTTAAATTCCATACTAACGAATCGCCATCTATATCAAATGGTAATGGGTTGTATTGCCAAATATTATTAGTCGGAAGATAAATAATTGGTGGCGCTAGAAATGTTGGAGATGAATTTGGGGAAAGATTATTGACATTAACATAAGCTAGTAGAGTCATTGTTTCAGCTCCTGGAGTAGCCATATTTATTATTGCATTATTTCTGCAACAATTTTTCCATTTCACAATATAATTACCATTTGCAGGAAATACAATTGAATCTGTAAAATGATAAATTTCAACACCATAAGCAGATGACATGGTTGCTAGCGCACCTGATGTACCTAAAGTTAATGTATTGGTTGATAATAGATTGTAATTACCCATAACATCTAATGACCATATTTCTATTTCTTGTATTGTATCTACATTAATTCCTAATGTGTCTCT
>ERZ1047821.361-NODE-361-length-35684-cov-4.654074_pt1 | contig 35684 bp, 34 predicted proteins | sample MGYA00383096_ERZ1047821 | MGnify/ENA primary metagenome ERZ1047821 (study PRJEB29581, sample SAMEA5548366) | metagenome | biome: marine; feature: coastal; material: water | depth 25 m | study: Short-term variability in the microbial, nano- and picoplankton... | reverse complement strand
CAGCGCCTTGATCAGGTGCCCTCTGGTTTTGTGGTGCAGCGACAAGTTAAAAAGATTCTTGATGATCGTATGAAGATGGCTATTGGTGCAGCAGAAATTAACTGGGGTTTTGCCGAAGTGATGGCTTACGCATCATTGGTAGAAGAAGGTTATCCGATCCGTTTAACGGGCCAGGATGTTGGTCGCGGTACCTTCTCCCATCGCCATGCAGTGCTGCATGATCAAAAGGGTAGTGGTGCCTATGTCCCCCTGCGTAATTTGTCTGATGAGCAACCCGAATTTACTATCTTTGATTCCTTATTGTCCGAAGAAGCCGTGCTCGCCTTTGAATACGGTTATGCCTCGACTGCTCCTGAAGGTTTAGTTATTTGGGAAGCGCAGTTTGGTGATTTTGCGAACGGTGCCCAAGTGGTGATCGATCAGTTTATTACCAGTGGCGAACATAAGTGGGGCCGTATGTGTGGCCTTACCATGTTGTTGCCCCATGGCTACGAAGGCCAAGGCCCAGAACACTCCTCTGCACGCCTAGAGCGCTACTTACAGTTGTGTGCTGAACATAATATTCAAGTTTGTGTGCCCACCACGCCGTCACAAATATTCCACTTGTTACGTCGACAGGCCATTCGCCCCATGCGTAAGCCCCTGATCGTGATGACGCCTAAGAGTTTGTTACGTCATAAAATGGCAGTGTCTAGTTTAGAAGACTTGTCCGAAGGCGCCTTCCAAACAGTGATCGGCGAAATTGATGATCACAGTAAAGCCGACGTTAAGCGCTTGGTGCTAACCGCTGGTAAAGTTTATTACGACTTGTTGGAGCAGCGTCGCCTAGGCAAGCTAGATCATGTTGCCATCGTGCGTATTGAGCAACTGTATCCGTTCCCAGAGCAGCGCTTGGAAGAAGTCCTAGCGCAGTATCCGAATTTGGAACTGACTGTTTGGTGCCAAGAAGAACCACTTAACCAAGGTGCTTGGTACTGTAGTCAGCATCATATGCGTAAGGTGATTCACAAGGTTAAACCACAGTTGGACTTAATCGTGGCATCAAGAACCGCATCGGCAGCACCTGCATGTGGCTATATGTCCGTGCACCTTGAAGAACAGAATCACTTAGTGGCCCAAGCCTTGGGTTTAGAATCATGAATGGGTTGAATGACTATACCCACATTATCATTAGAGCGAAGAGATAAACCATGTCTATTGAAATTAAAGCCCCATCTTTTCCTGAGTCTGTGGCTGATGGCACTATTGCTACGTGGCACAAGCAGCCAGGTGAGGCCTGTACCCGCGACGAACTCATTGTTGATATCGAAACCGACAAGGTGGTGATGGAAGTGGTTGCGCCTGCCGATGGCAGTTTAGAAGAAATTGTGATGCCAGAAGGCAGTACGGTATTGAGCAACCAATTAATTGCTCGTTTTAGTGCCGGGGCCGCCGGTACGGCAGCCTCTTCACCTGCACCCGCCGAAGAAGCGCCAACGTCTGCCGCTGATCAGTCTGATGTGAGCGGTCCAGCAGTACGTAAATTGCTTCATGAAAACAACCTCAATGCCAGCCAAATCACCGGCACTGGCAAAGATGGCCGGTTATTAAAAGAAGACGTGTTGAACTATTTGAAAGATTCAGCGGCTACTCCTGCGGCAGCAACTGCGCCTACTCCTGCGGCAGCAACTGCGCCTACTCCTTCGGCAACAACTGCGCCTACGCAGAGCGTAGAGGCCTCAACTGGTCCAGCGCACCGTACCTCGCGTCGTGTGCCTATGACTCGTATGCGCTCTACCATCGCTAAACGGTTGGTGTCGGCGCAAAATGATGCCGCCATGTTGACCACCTACAACGAAGTGGATATGTCACCGATTATGGCCTTGCGTAAGCAGTACAAGGCACAGTTTGAAAAAGCCCACAACGGTACTCGTTTAGGGTTTATGTCATTCTTTGTAAAGGCTGCTGCAGAAGCCCTAAAACGTTTCCCTGCAGTTAACGCATCATTAGATGGCAATGACATGGTGTACCATGCATATCAAGACATCAGTGTTGCTGTCTCGACTGAACGTGGTTTGGTTGTGCCAGTGTTGCGTGATGTAGAAGCTATGAGCTTAGCAGACATCGAAAAAGGCATCGTTGGTTTGGCCACCCAGGCCAAAGAAGGCAAGCTCACCATGGAAGAGATGCAGGGCGGCACCTTTACCATTACTAACGGTGGTATTTTCGGCTCTTTGTTGTCGACCCCCATCTTGAACCCACCACAAACGGCGATCTTGGGTATGCACACCATCCAAGACCGACCGGTTGCCGAAAATGGCCAAGTGGTCATTCGTCCAATGATGTATTTAGCCTTGTCATATGACCACCGGATGATTGACGGCAAGGAAGCAGTTCAGTTCTTAGTTACCATTAAGGAATTGCTGCAAGACCCCGCGCGTATATTGCTTGAGATCTAAGCTCGCGTTTAAACCTAAGCCCTCGCTGTGATCCAGCGCGGGCTTTCTATTTGAGAAAATATTATGTCCCAAGAATTTGATTTGGTTGTTATCGGCGGTGGCCCTGGTGGTTATGTTGCTGCTATCCGCGGCGCACAGCTTGGCTTAAAAACCGCATGTGTAGAAAAATGGACTAACGACAAGGGCGCGCCGGTATTGGGTGGCACCTGTTTGAACGTGGGTTGTATCCCCTCGAAAGCGTTGTTGGACTCCACCCACAAGTTCCACGATGCAAAACATGAATTTGAAGTGCATGGTATTAACACCGGTGAAGTATCGATGGATGTGGCCACTATGTTGGCGCGCAAAAATACCATTGTTAATAACCTGACCATGGGTGTTGCTGGTTTATTTAAGGCTAATGGCGTCACCCTAATTCATGGCACCGGGCAGTTGCAAAAAGACCGTCTTGTAAAAGTCACCGCAGCTGATGGCAGTGAAACACAGCTGAAAGCAGCCAACGTTATTTTGGCAGCAGGTTCAGTGCCAGTAAACATTCCGCCAGCGCCATTAATTGACGATTTAATTGTAGATAACGAAGGTGCTTTGAACATCGCTGAAGTGCCCAAGCGTCTATGCATTATTGGTGCCGGTGTCATCGGTTTAGAGATGGGTACTGTATGGCAGCGTTTAGGCAGCGAGGTGGTTGTGCTAGAAGCGATGGACAGTTTCTTGGCTATGGCTGACAAAGATGTGGCTAAAGAAGCGGCCAAGTCATTGAAGAAGCAAGGCATGGATATTCGCCTTGGTGCGCTTGTGACCGGCACTGAAGTGGTGAACAACGAAGTTAAAGTCGCTGTTAAAAAGGCCAATGGCGACACAGAGACCCTTACCTTTGACAAGTTGATTGTTGCCGTTGGACGTAAACCCTATACTGAAGGCCTATTATCTGCAGATGCTGGTGTGGGCTTGGACGAGCGTGGGTTTGTCCATGTAAACCTCCGCTGTAAGACCGATGCACCGGGTGTGTATGCGATTGGCGACATCGTACGTGGCCCTATGTTGGCCCATAAGGCCTCAGAAGAAGGCATGATGGTTGCCGATTTGATTGCCGGCCATAAGGCCTTGATTAACTACGACTGCATTCCTTCTGTGATTTACACGCACCCAGAAATGGCTTGGGTAGGAAAAACAGAACAACAGCTTAAAGCTGAAGGCGTAGACGTTAAAGTGGGCAAGTTCCCGTTTGCAGCGTCTGGCCGCGCCATGGCCGCAAACGACACGCAAGGTTTTGTAAAACTGATTGCAGATGCCGAAACCGATCGTATTTTGGGCTGTCATATTATTGGTGGTAATGCATCTGAGCTTATTGCTCAAGCTGTGATCGCCATGGAATTTGGTTCCAGTGCCGAAGATTTGGCACTTACCGTATTTGCTCACCCTTCATTGAGTGAAGCAGTACACGAAGCCGCATTAGCCGTGGATGGTCATGCCATCCACATGGCAAACCGTAAAAAAAGAAAAAAGTAACTATTAACTCAAATTTAAATTTAAATAAACAGGCAATAGAATGAATCTTCATGAATATCAAGGCAAACAACTGTTTGCCCAATACGGCTTGCCCGTATCTAGCGGCATCGCCGTAGATACAGCCGAAGAAGCCATTGCGGCTTTTGATCAAATTCCGGGTGATACCGTGGTTATTAAAGCCCAGGTACATGCGGGTGGTCGCGGTAAGGCGGGCGGTGTTCAGCTCGTTTCTTCCAAGCAAGAAGTGGCTGATTTCGCCAACAAGTGGTTAGGAAACCGTATGGTGACCTTCCAAACTGATGCAGACGGCCAGCCCGTTTCTAAAGTTTACATCGAGCCTTGTACAGATATCGATCAAGAATTGTACCTTGGTGCTGTTGTTGACCGTAGCAGTCAGCGCATTGTATTTATGGCCTCTACCGAAGGTGGCGTAGAAATTGAAAAGGTGGCTGAAGAGACACCCGAAAAAATTCTTAAGGCTGAAATCAATCCGTTAACGGGTGCACAGCCATACCAGGCTCGTGACTTGGCGTTTAAATTGGGCCTTAAGGGCAACCAAATTAAACAGTTCACCAAAATCTTTATCGGTTTGGCGCAATTGTTCCAAGACAAAGATTTGGCATTGCTAGAGATCAACCCTTTAGTAGTCACTAAGCAAGGCGACTTGCACTGTTTGGATGCTAAGGTAGTGATTGACAGCAACGCTGTGTATCGCCACAAAGACATTCAAGCCATGCACGACCCAAGCCAAGACGACCCACGCGAAGCGCATGCAGCATCTTGGGAGCTAAACTATGTTGCTCTAGACGGCACCATTGGTTGTTTGGTGAACGGTGCAGGCCTAGCCATGGGTACCATGGATATTGTTGCAACCCACGGTGGCTTCCCGGCTAACTTCCTGGACGTAGGCGGCGGCGCAACCAAAGAGCGAGTTACCGAAGCATTTAAGATTATTTTGTCTGACGAACGTGTTAAAGCCGTATTGGTTAACATTTTTGGTGGCATTGTACGTTGTGATTTGATTGCTGAAGGCATCATTGGCGCTGTTAAAGAAGTTGGCGTGAGTGTACCTGTAGTAGTGCGTTTGGAAGGTAATAACGCCGATCTTGGTAGTCAGAAATTGGCCGAAAGTGGCCTTGATATTATTGCCGCCACCAGCTTGGCTGGTGCAGCCCAACAAGTGGTTGCTGCAGCCGGAGGTGAAGCATGAGCATCTTAATTAACAAAGACACTAAAGTGATTTGCCAAGGTTTCACTGGTGGTCAGGGTACTTTTCACTCTGAGCAAGCCATTGAGTATGGCACTAAAATGGTTGGCGGTGTAACACCAGGCAAAGGTGGCACTACGCACCTAGGTTTACCAGTATTCAATACTGTTGCAGAAGCAGTTGCAGTGACAGGCGCAGAAGCGTCTGTGATTTATGTACCGGCTGCCTTTTGTAAAGACTCTATCCTTGAAGCCGCTAATGCTGGCATTAAGTTTATTGTTGCTATTACCGAAGGTATTCCAACTTTAGACATGTTGGAGTGTAAGGTTGTTTGTGATCAACTCGGCGCACGCCTAGTTGGACCTAACTGCCCAGGTGTAATTACCCCAGGCGAATGTAAGATCGGCATTATGCCTGGTCACATTCACTTACCAGGTAAGGTGGGTATTGTATCTCGTTCTGGTACCTTGACTTACGAAGCCGTTAAGCAGACTACAGACTTTGGTTTTGGCCAGTCTACCTGTGTGGGTATTGGTGGTGATCCAATTCCAGGTACTAACTTTATCGACGTACTTGAGTTGTTTGAAAAAGATCCAGCGACCGAAGCGATTGTTATGATTGGTGAAATTGGTGGTACTGCAGAAGAAGAAGCTGCAGCTTACATCAAAGCTAACGTCACTAAGCCGGTTGTCTCCTACATTGCTGGTGTAACTGCACCTGAAGGCAAGCGTATGGGCCACGCGGGCGCGATTATCTCTGGCGGTAAAGGTACTGCAGACGAGAAGTTTGCTGCCTTGAACGATGCCGGTGTTAAAACCGTACGTTCGTTAGCGGAAATCGGCGCTGCACTTAAAGAAGTGACTGGCTGGAGCTAGGCTTTAGAGCAGTACGCTTTGTCCAAAAAGGCCACCCTTGGGTGGCCTTTTTGCGTTTGGGCACTAACTAACGCGAGTACCGGCCACTGCGCCTTGGTCTGGTTCGAGTAGATAAATACCTTCATCGCCACCAGCGGCCAAAATCATGCCTTCTGAAACACCAAACTTCATCTTTCTGGGGGCCAGGTTGGCTACCAAGATGGTCATTTTGTCGGTGAGGTCTTCTGGCTTGTAGCTCGACTTAATGCCCGACAAGACTTGGCGGGTTTCGCCACCCAAATCCAACTCTAAACGTAATAACTTGTCGGCACCTTTAACAGCTTCGGCTTTGACGATGCGTACCACTCGCAAATCGACCTTCGAGAAATCGTCAAAATTAATTTCTTCGGCAATGGGGTTGGCTTCAAGCGGTGTGGCTTTAGGTGTTGGGTTTTGCTTTTCTTTAAGAGCTAACTCTTTGGCTACTTCAACCTTAGAGTCTTCTATCATGGCGTCTATCTGACTGGCTTCGATACGCGTCATCAAGGGTTTGAATTTGTTGATGGCGTGGCTAATTAAAGGCTTATTGAGGCCCGACCACGCAAGGTCGTCGTTAAGGAAAGTGGCGGCATTATCGCTCATGGTCGGCAAAACAGGCTTTAAATAGATCATTAACATACGGAACAGGTTAAGACCTGTAGAACACACGTCCTGTACTTCTTGTTCGCTACCTTCCTGCTTTGCTAATACCCACGGCGCCTTATCGGCAATGTATTGGTTGGCTTGGTCGGCTAATGCCATGATGGCTTTAATGGCTTTGCCAAATTCACGGTTTTCGTAAAGCGCGGCAATGTTGTGTTGCTCATTAGCAAAACTTGCGATCAGTTCGGGTTCGCTCACTGTGGTGCTGAGCTGGCCGTCAAACTTCTTGCTGATAAAGCCGGCGCTACGGCTCGCAATGTTAACTACTTTGCCCACTAAATCTGAGTTTACACGCTGCATAAAGTCTTCTAAATTTAGGTCTAGGTCGTCGACTTTATTATTTAGTTTGGCGGCAAAATAATAACGCAAGTATTCTGGCTGCAAGTGGCTCAGATAGGTGCCAGCTTTAATAAATGTGCCACGAGACTTGGACATTTTTTGGCCGTTTACCGTAAGGAAGCCGTGGGTGTATACAGCCGTTGGGGTGCGGAATTCTGCTGCGTGTAACATGGCGGGCCAAAATAGGCCGTGGAAATTGATGATGTCTTTGCCAATAAAGTGGTACAGCTCGGTGCTGGAGTTTTTATTCCAGTAGTGATCAAAGTCGAGTTCTGCTGTGCGCTCGCACAGGTTTTTAAAACTGGCCATATAGCCGATAGGAGCGTCTAACCATACGTAAAAGAATTTATTTTCTTGGCCTGGAATTTCAAATCCAAAATAAGGTGCATCACGGCTGATATCCCACTCTTGTAAACCAGAATCCAACCATTCGGCCAGTTTGTTGGCAATTTCACTCTGCAAGCTACCGCTACGAGTCCACTCTTTAAGCATAGCTTCAAAATCTGGCAGCTTAAAGAACAGGTGGGTGGAGTCTTTTTGCACCGGTGTGGCACCGGAAATAGCAGATTTAGGATTAATTAAATCGGTCGGCGAGTAAGTTGCGCCGCAGGCCTCGCAATTGTCTCCATACTGGTCTTCGGTTTTACATTTAGGGCAGGTGCCTTTAATAAATCGGTCCGCTAAAAAAAGCTGTTTTTCGGGGTCAAAGGCTTGGGTAATGGTGCGCGTGGCAATGTGGCCTTTGGCTTCGCAGGCGTTATAAATGTATTCTGAAAATTCGCGGTTTTCTGGCGAGTGAGTCGAGTAAAAATTATCAAATGACACTTTAAAGTTAGCAAAGTCTTGCTCGTGCTCTGCTTGTACCTTGGCAATCAATTGTTCGGGCGTGATGCCTTCTTGTTCGGCCCGTAGCATGATGGCGGTGCCGTGGGCATCGTCGGCGCAAACATAATGACACTTATTGCCGATGTGGCGCTGAAAACGCACCCAAATATCGGTTTGAATATACTCCAGCATATGCCCCAAGTGGATGGAGCCGTTGGCATAGGGAAGGGCGCTAGTTACAAGTATTTCGCGTGCTGGAGTGTGTGTCATGTGGTCGCTTCAAGTGGTTTATACAAATCAGCTGCTATTGTACAAAACATAGCCTTGCCCTGCTATAATCCTCGCCAATTAAAATGCCTCAAAAGGCAAACCTTTAAGGAGTATGCCTGTGGCCCTTGAGCCTATACAAACGGAGCAATACCCAGCATTGCTGGAGGCCAAAACGGCCCACATTCAAGCGTGCTTTGATGAGTTAGGCGATTTTACCGCAGGCATGCCCTTGGAAGTGTATTCGTCTAAGCCGAAAAACTACCGTATGCGGGCAGAGTTTCGCTTGTGGCATGAAAACGATGACTTGTTTTATGCCATGTTTGCCGTGGGTAACAAACGCGACCCCATTCGTATTGAATGTTTTCCTCAGGCCAGTGAGTCAATTAACGCGCTTATGCAGCCCTTGCTGGACGGTGTTAAAGCGTCCACAGTGCTACGACATAAACTGTTTCAGATGGACTTTCTCAGTAGCCAACGCGGCGAAATATTAGTCAGTCTTCTATACCACAAGCAGCTAGGTGATGATTGGCTGGCTGAAGCAGAGCATCTTAGGCAACAATTGGGCATTAACATTATTGGCCGAGCGCGCAAACAAAAACACGTGTTAGGCCAAGGTTACATCATGGAAACCTTGCAAATTGGTGGGCAGCAGTTCCATTACCAGCAGGTAGAGAACGCCTTTACTCAACCTAATGCCAGCGTCAATGAGCAGATGATTGCTTGGGCCTGTGAAAGTGTAGCGCGCTATCCACAGCTGACTAAACCCGATTTGTTAGAGTTGTATTGCGGTAATGGTAATTTCACGTTGCCTTTGGCGGGCCAGTTTCGCAAGGTGATGGCCACCGAAATTGCCAAGTCATCGGTTAATTCAGCGCATTTTAACTTAACTGAAAACAACATTGATAATGTCACTATTGTGCGCTTATCAAGCGAAGAAATGACGCAGGCATTGGCTGGTGTTAGGCCGTTTAGACGTTTAGCTGATGTTGATTTAAGCAGTTTTGATTTTGGTACTATTTTGGTAGACCCCCCGCGTGCAGGCTTGGACCCAGATACCTTAGCATTGGTACAGCAATTTGATCAGGTGATCTATATTTCGTGTAACCCTGAAACCTTGTTAGACAACTTGCAACACCTCAAACAAACCCACGATCTAAAACGTTTAGCGTTGTTTGATCAATTCCCATATACCCACCACGCCGAATGTGGTGTAGTGCTCCACAAACATAACAAAAAGGCAGCATCATGACCGACTCAAGGCCCGAAGGCTTACAACAGATTAAACACATCGTCGCCGTAGCTTCTGGCAAAGGCGGCGTAGGTAAATCGACGACGACCGTTAACTTAGCGTTAGCTATGGCTCAAGCGGGGCATAAAGTGGGTGTGTTAGACGCCGATATCTATGGCCCTAGCCAAGGTTTGATGCTGGGCATTGCCGAAGGCACTCACCCAGAAACCATGGACGAAAAGTGGTTTGTGCCCATTGATGCCTATGGTATTAAAGTCATGTCTATGGCGTTTTTGGTGGATGCCAATGCGCCTATGGTGTGGCGTGGTCCTATGGCCGCTGGCGCACTACAACAAATGCTGTTGCAAACCCAGTGGGGCGAGTTAGACTATTTGTTTGTTGACATGCCGCCGGGTACTGGTGATATCCAATTGACCTTGTGCCAAAAAGCACAGGTTTCTGGCAGCGTGATTGTCACGACACCACAAGACTTGGCCTTGCTTGACGCCCGTAAAGGTATTGAAATGTTCAACAAAGTAAACGTGCCGGTGTTGGGTGTAGTGGAAAATATGAGCACTCATGTTTGTAGCAGCTGCAACCACGAAGAGGCCATTTTTGGCGCTGGCGGCGGCGCTGCATTAGCCCAGCAGTATGGTACTGACTTGCTCGCTAGTTTGCCCTTAAGTATGGCCATTAGGCAGCAAGTGGACGGTGGTAAGCCGACGGTAGTGGCTAGTCCACAGGCCGCGGCAACCCAAACCTACAAGCGTTTGGCTAATGCCTTAGTATTAAAGTTAGGTGGTATTGCTCAGGTGATGCCTAATATTTCTATTGACGAAGATTAACCCCTTATGCGACTCAGTGACAAAGACATCATCGCCGCCTTAGACAGCGGCAGACTCGCCATCGACCCGCGGCCAGATAATAGCGTCATTACTGGGGTGAGCGTAGATTTACGTTTGGGCAACAGTTTTCGGGTATTTAAAGACCATGCGCGGCCTTTTGTGGACGTAAGTGCTAGCCGTGAGGAAATTAACAATACGCTAGAAGCGATTATGAGTGACGAAATCATCATCGTCGAAGATGAAAGTTTCTTTTTACATCCAGGCGAACTCGCCCTAGCGGTCACTTTAGAGTCGGTGACTATACCGGATGACCATGTGGGCTGGCTGGACGGCCGCTCTTCCTTGGCCCGACTTGGGTTGATGGTGCATGTAACGGCTCATCGGATCGATCCGGGTTGGAGCGGCGCTATTGTGTTAGAGTGTTTTAATAGTGGCAAGTTACCCTTGGCCTTAAAACCCAACATGACGATTGGCGCCATTAACTTTGAAACCCTATCCAGTCCTGCACTACGACCTTACAACAAGCGTATTGATGCCAAGTACAAAAACCAACGTAGCGCTGTTGCTAGCCGCATAGACCAAGACAGTTAACGAGCTTTTTAACTTATGATCCAAGTTTCAACCATGCAAAGTGATCAGGTGATTAAGTCTCTTAGGGCGGGTGTTGTGCCAGCGGATCATATCGATTTGATTCAAGTGGGTCGAACTGGCGAACAAGCGACCTTGGCGAAAGACATATTGCACATTAGTAAGGGTGGTTCTAGTGTGCGCTTTGTCACTGGTGCCTATGGAACGGGTAAGACCTTTATTGGCGAGTTAACTCGCCAGCAAGCGATAAAACAAGGTTTAGTCGTGGCAAGCGCAGCCCTGTCCCCAGATAAGCGCTTGCAAGCCCGCACAGGAGAAACGCGCAACCTCTACTCAGCTTTAGCGCGATCCTTTAGCACCAAAGCTAGGCCTGACGGTACGGCTCTGGTTAATATCGTTGAACGTTTTATTTTAACCACCTTGCGCGAGGCTCACGTTAATAACGTGGGCCCAGAGCAACATATCGCCCATCGGTTACGCGACTTTGAAGAGTTAGCTGGCGGCTTTGATTTTATCAAAGTGATTCAGCGCTATTGGTTAGGTCTGGAAAATCAAGACGAAGCCCTAAAAAGCACCGCGTTACGCTGGTTGAGGGGTGAGTTTAGTAGCCTGGTAGACGCGAAGGCTGCGTTAGGCGTACGCAGCATCATTGACTACCGCAATTTCTTTAGTGGTTTAAAAATGCTTTGTCAGTTTGTGCGTATGGCCGGATACCCGGGGCTGCTCGTCTGTTTAGACGAAATGGTAGCGCTCTATGAACTAAGCCATAAGCAGGCACGTATTAACAATTTTAATGAAATTTTAAATATTGTAAATGACTGCCTACAGGGGCAGGTGCATGGTATGGGCTTTGTGTTTTTGGGGACCCCAGAGTTCGTTTACGACGAGAAAAAAGGCTTGTTTAGTATGCCCGCCTTAAAGAGCCGGTTGGCGCTTAATGTGATGGCCAAGAACGGCTTAAAAGATGTGTCTGGACCGGTCATCGAATTGCAGCCATTGCAAGAGATGGAGATGGACGAATTGCTTCACAAGCTGCGTGATCTGCAGGCATATGGCAATACTAAGGATTACTTGATAGATGACATGGCGCTGTGGGCGCTGTTGCTTCAGTGCCGCACTGTGTATGGCGATCAGTACTTCTTAAATCCACGCCTAGCGATAAAAACCATGCTCGACTTACTCGCCGTTACTGAGCAAAATCCACAAGCCGATGTGGCCCAACTGATTGCGGCTATTACTTAAGCCAGCTATCCAGTTGCACTAAGTCATGGTTGCTTAATACACCACTCACTTGCTTCAAGCGGAGTTGGTTCAATACTAAGTCCAAGCGGGCGTTGGCTAAATTTCTTTGGGCTGAAAATACCAGTTTCTCAGCATCTAACAGGTCGCTAACATCTCGTAAACCCAGTTCATACTCTTTTGTCTTGCCAGACAAAGAGGACTGCACAGAAGCCAATAGCTGTGTGTAGGCTTTGATTTGTTGGCGGTTGGTTTCTAGCGCTTGGTGCCAGCGTCTGACTTGCTGTTCGGTGGCTCGTTGTATCGCCGCACCTTGTTGTTGGCTAGCACGCCAGTTTTCTTGCGCTTCCATGGTTTGGGCTTTATTTAAACCACCATCGTACAGGGTGCCAGAAACGGCGATGGTAAAACTGGTTGAGTCTTTGGTTGGCAGGGCGCTGTTAAATGCTTGAGCCAAGCTTATTGTGGCTTTAGGGTACAGTCCAACGTCCTTGGCCTGGTAGTTGTGGTAGGCCTGTTGGGTGCCAAAGCCATTGCTGACAATGTCTAGGTTGTTAGCATTGGCCAGTTGAAACCATGCTTGCAAACTTTGATTATCCATGAGGTGCGGACCAAAATCTGCAGATAAGTTAGCCAGTTTCCCAGCCAGCGGCTGGTTAGTTAGGTTTTCTAAGTCTGCACGAGCTAGGTTTAGGTTTTGCTGTACCTGCAGCAAAGCGACCTGTAGCTGTTGTACGTTGGCTTGCATGTCTTGCAACTGAATGTTGCTGGCTAAACCCACGTCGACTTGTTGTTGGGTTTGTTTGAGCCGTTGTTGAATAGCTTTTAACTCGGCTTGGCTAGACGCGAGCTGGCGCTGCTGCTTTAACACGGCAAAATAACGTTCTATCACCGAAAAAATAAGGCTTTGCTCAGACTTTTTAAAGCTGGTACGGGCACTCGCTGCACTTTGCTGCGCAACTTTCATACCGTAATAGGCGTCTAATCTTAAGGGTAGAGCAAGTTGCACACTATAGTTGTGGCTGTCAGCACGGGCATCCATTGGCAAGCTCTGGTTAAAGTTGGCGCTGACCTGAGGCCTGAGGGCACTTTGGGCTTGAGGAATGATTTGTAGCTTAGCATTGAGGCTATGTTGTGCTGCCAAGTAGTTGGCATCATTAACTAGGGCTTGTTGATAGAGGTCTTGTAGTTGGCTTGCTTGGGCGCTGCTGGTGGCAATAAGAGCGACAAAAAGGGCGACAAAAAGGGCGGCAAGACGCGATGAATAGGCCAAGGGTATTCCTTATGTGTGGGTTTAACACGGTAAAGTCACAGTGTAACCAAACCGTGCCCTGAACGCTATTGGCTTTACTTAGCTTTGCAGACTAACGTCCTATGTCAATCACCCTATCCGCCGTAGCAATCGTCTCTGGCCTGTGGGCCACCATAATACGGGTGATCTTAAGTTGTTTTATATGTTCGTTAACAATGGATTCTCCGGCAATGTCTAAATGGCTGGTGGCTTCGTCTAAGAACAGCACGTCCGGTTTGCGATAAAGGGCTCTTGCCAACAATACACGTTGTTTTTGACCGCCAGACAAAGATGCACCCATGTCGCCTACCAAGGTGTTATAGTTCATGGGCATCGCCATAATGTCGTCGTGAATGTTCGCCATAGCAGCACTTTGAGCAATCCGAGCTTCATCGACTATCGGGTCAAAACAACTGATGTTATTCATGTCAACGGTTTGTAAGTGCGCAACGTATCGAGCTTGTTGTAGGCACAAATCAAAGGGATCAGACTCCATAGATTACCCCTTTGATCCGTGCCCCCGTTTCAATTGCTTGACTGAACTTTGCGGCCTAGGCCCCATCATTGTTGGACGACAAAGGTTTTAGGTAGGCTAACAAGACGCGGATATCAATACTTGAACCTTCCGAATACAGAGGACCAAAGGCGTCAGGATCGATCTATTTTTAATTTCCTAGTGGGTATTGTCCGGGGGTTTGATTCTAAAACGCATCGTAAAGTGGATTTTATATGCCTCGTTTAGCATTTGTGGTGGTTCTGAAAATGTTAAATCTGTCAGTACAAATGGCTTTTCGTGTAATAAAGGGGAGGGTGCCCCAAGTTATTCAGGCTTGGGTTATTCAATCGCTTGAAAAAATTAAATGCTCATATTTATGTTAAGACTTTGCTAGTTGTATTTGCCCTTTCGGGGGCGGTCTACGTAGCTTATCCTCCACTGGCTGTATATGTTAATGGAGTAGCCGCTGTAAAAGAATGTGGAAATGGGCAAGTAATGTCGGTAGATATGGTGAGTTATAGGTGTAAATAGAGCTATGCCCTGTTCGTGTAGCCTAACCATCTAACCAAGTGAGTTGCTTTAAGTTGAGCTGATAACGTTTGCCGTCGGCTTCTTGTTGTACGATGCGTACAATGCTGTAATCCAATGCTGGGGCAAACCATATCCACGTCTGCCGGTCTGAATCGGTGCCTCGGTCGCGTTTAATGCGGATGGCGTTATATTGGCCTAGTGGTGTGTCAATATGGTCCTCCCCATCGGCGATGAAACGATAGGTTTTTAGGTGGCCTCCATCGGCCACATCGTAGGCGTAAGCCGTTTCGTTTGGGTGGGCTTGAAGGTCGAGCTGAAGACGCAGTTGAACGCTTTGTTTGTCTAACGTATGGGGCACAATCGGCATGTTCCACGCTTTACCTTGGGCGGTATTAGTGGCTTGTTGCTTAGTCCAGTCGAACGCCACTTGTACATCACGTGTTTTATTTAACAGCTTACGTTGGTACTGGTAGTGGTGCGGGGTGATATCGCCGTCTTGATAGTTGAATAGGCTAGATTCAGTCAAAGAGGCAACCATAGCGGAGGCGTTAGTGGTGAGGCGTAAACTGCCATCGCTGTTGATTGTTAAGCTACGTTTGGCTTGGCCCGATAAACTGATACCAACGTCCCATTGGCTGCTATAAGAGGCTTCAAAAGGCCTCAGCTGTGCAGCGCTATGGCTGCTCCACAACAATAACAAACCCAAATAAAGACTGGGTAAACTTAACCATGTACGCTTAATGTTGGGCATTGCAGTTCCTTGCTGTATCCACATTTTATTGTGTTAGTTCAAGCCTGGTAGGCTAATCCCTGTGTTGGAAGGGGTTGGCCGTCCATGGTGACCTGGTCGTGACTCAAGTTAAGACGTCCCTCGCAAAACCATTTGATGGCAATGGGGTAGATCATGTGTTCTTGCACTAATACGCGAGCGGCCAGCTTAGTGGGTGAATCTTCATCTAACACCGGCACTAATGATTGTATGACAATGGGACCGCCATCAAGTTCACTGGTTACAAAATGAACGCTGGCACCATGCTGATCAACTTCGGCCTCAAGCGCTCGCTCATGGGTGTTTGTGCCTTTAAATAGCGGCAGCAATGACGGGTGAATGTTGAGCATACGGCCGTGGTAGTGGTCGGTTAGCTGTGGCGTAAAAATACGCATAAATCCAGCCAGTACTACGAGTTCGGGTTGCTTGTCGTCAATGGCGTGTATGAGTTCACGATCAAACGCTTCTCGGCTACTGTACTCAAGATGGTTTACCACTTGAGTCGGAATGCCAGCTTTGCTGGCACGCTGTAAACCCTTCGCGTCGGGTGTGTTACTTATAACCAAGTCGATGGTGGCATCGATAACGCCTTCAGCTATGGCGTCCATCAAGGCTTGAAGATTGCTGCCACCGCCAGAAATAAGTACCACAATACGTGGTATTTGGTGCAAAGTTTGTTGATGCATCAGTAAAGTCCGTGGTTGCTGTTAGCGCAAAACTACGGCTTCGTCTGCACCGCTATTTTGTTCTATGAGACCAATGACCCAAGGTTGTTCTTGGCACGCGGTTAGCACATCCAAGGTCTTCTGTTGGTCTTCTTTAGCAACCACAATAACCATGCCTACACCACAGTTAAAGGTGCGGTACATTTCTGTGTCTTCAACGTTACCGTTCGTTTGTAACCAGTCAAACACAGCCGGCTTCTGCCACGATTGAGTGTCCAAAACGGCAACGCTGTCTTCGGGTAAAACGCGAGGGATGTTTTCTAACAAGCCGCCGCCGGTAATGTGGGACAAGGCGCGTACATCCACTTGCTTAAATAATTCCAATAGGGCTTTAACGTAAATGCGCGTCGGCTGCATCAGCGCTTCGCCAAGCGTTGTGTCGCCAAGGTCTTGCTGTAGGTCGGCGTTGCTGACCTCGATGATCTTGCGAATTAACGAGTAACCATTGGAGTGAGGTCCTGATGCAGGCAAGCCAATCAGTACGTCTCCTGCGGCTACTTTAGAACCGTCAATAATCTTGCTCTTTTCAACAATACCTACACAGAATCCCGCAAGGTCGTAGTCTTCGCCTTCGTACATGCCTGGCATTTCGGCCGTTTCGCCGCCCACTAAGGAAGCGCCTGACAATTCGCAGCCTTCGCCAATGCCGCTCACTACGCGGGTGGCGATGTCAACGTCCAGCTTACCGGTGGCATAGTAGTCGAGGAAAAACAATGGTTCTGCACCGGCTACAATGAGGTCGTTGACACACATAGCCACTAAGTCGATACCGATGTGGTCGTGTCGATTTAGTTCTAGGGCTAATTTGAGTTTAGTGCCTACACCGTCTGTGCCAGAAACTAACACGGGTTCATCGTAACCTTTAGGCAATTCAAACAGCGCACCAAACCCACCTAAGCCCGCCATTACTTCTGGGCGACGAGTACGACGCGCAACACCCTTGATACGTTCGATCAAGGCGTTGCCGGCATCGATGTCGACACCAGCGTCTTTGTAACTGAGGGGAGTGTTAGCTGCTTGAGTGCTCATAATGAGAATGGCCTAAGATGATTCATAATAGAGCGCGCATTTTATCATTCTCTTGGCCGTTGAGCACCCGCTTAAACACCAACTTTTGGTATTTATTGGGTTTTTGTTGGTGGATGCAGGGCGGCGAATTGACTATAGTGGGGTTTAGATTGGTTTTTCACTCAAAAGATAGCGATTACATGACCTTATTGTGCCCTAAACGCTTGTTGTTACGACAACCAGCAACCCTTCTGTTTGTGTTTGCCGTGATGTGGGCCAATCTTGCGCAGGGCCAAACGGTTAATGGCCTTTACCAAGCAAGCGTGGCTATTGAGAACCAGTCTACCCGTCAGGTGCAGGCCGCAAAAAAGACGGCCTTTGCCAGCGTGTTGGTTAAAGTCACCGGACAAGCCATGAGCCTTAATAATGCCAAACTTCGCCAAGCGTTGTCTGCCCCAGAGGATTATTTACAGCGCTTTTCATTTGCCACCCAGGTCATTGATGGGCAGGAAAAAGCCGTATTGAAGTTAACCTTTGATCCACTGAGAGTGAATCAATTAATTACCACAGCGGGCATGACCGTTTGGGGTGCAGAAAGGGCAGCCGTGCTGGTATGGTTAGTGGAAGAAAACCATGGTAAACAGCGTATTGTTAACGACGACCGGCATCCTGTGGTGGCACAGATTAAAGCGCAGTCCGAGGCTCGCGGATTACCATTGGTGTGGCCGTTACTCGATTTAGATGATCAGTTGGCGATAGATGCTGGTGCCTTATGGGGGCTATTTAGAGACCCTATTATGTCGGCTTCTTTACGCTATCAAGCCGATGCCATTTTGATTGGGCGTGTATATAAAGGCGGTCAGCAGCAATGGCAGGTGAAATGGAGTTTTTGGCTGGATAATAGTGAGCAACAATGGGCATCTCAGGGCGCCAATTTGGCGCAATTAATTACTCCATTACAAGAGCGCTTGGCCACCAGTTTAGTGGCCAAATTTGCGTTGCCTAATAAATCTGAAGCTGCCGTTGGGTTGGCTGTAGGCCAGCAAGTATTAGTGGAAATTGACCAAGTAGCCAACTTAGCCGATTATGCACACATACAGGCTTTGCTGGAGGGCGTTTCTGGGGTTAGCCATGTGCAACTGTACGCCGCTAACGGCACGCAATTGGTGTACCGTTTATTCGCGGATGGGCACTTGTCTCAGGTGAAATCTACACTAGAATTAAAGCGTCGGCTGCTGCCCGTAGAAAATGAAGAAAGCGCGCGCTTATCGTTGACCTACCCCTTGTGGCGGTACGTGTGGCGTTAGCAGCGACCATTGGTAAATAAAAGGACATTAGAATGACACAATCCCAAACTTGGCTGCTGATCGTGGTAAGCCTTATCGTTGCCATGCTGCTGTACAGTCTACAAGCGGTGTTAACGCCGTTTTTAGTGGGCATAGGTATCGCTTATATGGCCGACCCATTTGCCGATCGATTAGAAGCACGGGGTTGGTCCCGTACGCTTGCCGCTTGTGTGGTATTTTTGGTGTTAACCTTGGTGGTGGTGGCCATGCTGATCGGATTGGTGCCTTTGGTAATGAAACAAATTCAAACCCTCATTTACATGTTGCCGCAGGTTGAAACTTGGTACAACTTGGTGCTGTTACCATGGTTGCAAGACACGCTGGCCATAGACATTAAGAGCCTCAAACTAGACATTGTTACAGAGGGCCTAGCGGCCGAGTGGAAGCAGGCCGGTGGCATCATTTCACGGGTGGTTAAGTATGCAACCTCCTCGACTATGAGCCTTATTTCTACCTTTGGCTCCATGGCCATGGTGCCGGTGGTGGCGTTTTACTTGCTGCGCGATTTTGATCTTCTGACTGCCAAGGTAAACGCGTTGTTACCGCGTAACATCCAACCTAAAGTAAGCGCTTGGGCGAGCGAGAGTGACGAGGTGTTAGCCGCCTTTGTGCGGGGCCAGTTGCTGGTGATGTTTTGTCTAGGCATTATTTATGCCATGGGTTTGAGTTTTGTAAGCCTTAACTACGCCTTGCTCATTGGTATCTTGGCAGGCTTAGCGAGTATCGTGCCCTATTTGGGTTTTGCGGTGGGGCTCGCTGCTGCGATGACCATTGCCTTATTTCAGTTTGATGGCTATTGGCCACTGCTGATGGTGTTTGCCGTGTTTGGTGTGGGCCAGCTGATTGAAAGTTTTATATTGGCCCCGCTATTGGTAGGCGATCGCATTGGTTTGCATCCGGTAGCCGTCATATTTGCCATATTGGCCGGTGGGCAATTGTTTGGTTTCCTCGGGGTGTTACTGGCTTTGCCCGTTGCTGCTGTGATTATGGTATTGTTACGCCATCTTCACGCTGGCTATATCAATAGCCCACTTTATGGCCAACAGGACCCTGAATGATAGCTTCTTCTGCACCTGCCGCACCCGCTAAACCAGACCGCATTGGATCACCTCAGCTAACCTTAGGCGTCACCTTAACTGCCCAGCAGCAAATTGGCGATTTTAATTTTAGCGGTGCACCTGCATTGTTAAAAACCTTGGAGACTTTGGTACGTTCTCAGCACGGTGAATGCCTTTACGTGTATGGTCAAGCTGGCGTAGGCAAAAGCCATTTATTGCAGGCTTGCGTTTTAATGGCGCAAGAGGCTGATGCAGATGCGGTCTTTATCAGCGGTACAGAATTACTAAAAATACCGGCCCAACAAGCAAGCGAATGTCTTGCGGGGTTAGAGTCCGTGTCACTGTTGTGTGTAGATGATCTAGACCAACTGATTGTTAACTTAGACTGGGCTCAAGCTTGGTTCCATTTATACAATCAACTCATGCAACGGGGTGGCTGCATAGTCGCGTCTTCAAATAGCAGCCCACGGCAGGTAGACTGTGCCCTTGAGGACTTGCGCTCACGCCTACAGTTAGCCAACGTGTTTCAGTTGCAGCCCTTAAATGACGAAGCCTGTGGCCTCATGTTGCAAGCCAAGGCCAAACAGAAGGGTTTAGAGTTAAGCGATGAACTGGTTGCCTTTGTGTTAGCGCGGAGCGCCCGGGGCTTACCCAATTTACTGGCTGTATTAGATCAGCTGGATGCAGCGTCGTGGCATGAAAAGAGGCGCATCACCATTCCTTTTGTAAAACAAGTCATGCGTTGGTAGTGTTCATTGATGCCTGGGGCAACAGGGAGTAACAAGGATTAACAACATGAAATTTATTTATGGAGCTGGGTTAGCGGCAAGCTTAATATTGCTCACAGGCTGTAGTAGCACGCCACAGCAAGCTCAACCTCAGGTGGACGATACACGCGACCCGTGGCAGCAACTTAATCGAAAAACCCATCGCTTTAATGCCATATTAGATGAGAAGTTGTTAGTGCCGGTGGTTAATGTTTATAAAGACGTGGCACCAGACCCTGTAGAAAAGGGGGTTAATAACTTTTTTTCTAATTTGAGTGATGTGGGTAATTTGCTTAATCACAGTTTGCAGCTTAAGCCAACACAAGCCGGTAAAGACCTCGGTCGGTTGGTCATCAATACTACCCTTGGTTTGGGGGGCCTAATTGATGTTGCGTCAGACTTAGGTATTTATCAACAACCTGAAGATTTTGGTCAAACGCTGGGTTATTGGGGCGTTAACCCCGGCCCATATTTAGTACTGCCATTTTTAGGCCCAAGTACCTTAAGAGACATCGGCGCCACACTAATTGATGCCGGGTCCAGCCCGATCAATCAATACGACCCAGTAGCACACCAGTTTGTGATATACGGTTTGCAAGTAATTGACCATCGGCGCCAACTGGGTGACTTAGAAACCTTGGTTAGCGGCGACCCTTATGTCTTTGTACGCGAAGCGTACCTGCAGCGACGTGAGTACCTGATCAGTGATGGCGTGCCCAGTGAAGACGATGAATTTGATGATTTTTAAGGCTACGACTATGGTTCTACTTGTCAACGGCAAGTAAAGAGCATATTGTTGCGCTATTAGGCCCACGTTACCTGGTCTGGAGTAAGTAGTACTATGGAACCTGACGTCAGTCAGATCCTGATCGTTGCAGACGATCTCGACCTTAAACACCAGTTGACACAACATTATACCGCCCATGGTTATCATGTGACGGCCACTAATGACCCAATGTACGCCTTGGACTACTTAACCCAAGAAGCGGTGGCATTGGTATTGTTTCAATACCATCAAAACCAACCTACCTTAACTGCACTACTGCAAGATATGCTTGAAAAGTGCGCTGAAATCCCACTTATCGTACTCACACAAGTTGACGGTGTAGAAACCCTGACCGACTTATTACGTTTAGGGGTGACCGACGTATTTGATTTACCTGTCAGCCGGTTGTTTGAGCTAGACCTGAGCGTTAATCGGCATGTGCAGCGCTCTAATTTGTTCTACGAAAATGTGCGTTATCGTCAAGAATTAGAACTGGTACATCGTCAGGTGAATAAAAACTTAGCCGAATTACAGCAAGATCAAATAGCCGGGCGCTTGATTCAGCAACGCATGATGCCGCCAGAGTCGTGCTGCATCAATGGCCTTACTATGCAACGCTATATGAAGTCTTCGTTGTATTTAAGTGGTGATTTTATTGACCATATTCGCCTTGATGACGACCGAGTGTTGTTTTATCTGGCGGATGTTTCTGGGCACGGTGCTTCCTCTGCGTTTTTAACCGTGTTGCTAAAAAACATTACCAACCGTGTGGCCCGCGAACTGCTTGCGGCAGATGGGCAGGACGTGATTTCACCCGCTAAGGTAGTGACGCAAATTAACTGTGAATTGTTAGACTTTGATATTGATAAACACATGACTATTTTTATGGGCGTAATGGACCGTAACAGCGCCCACTTAACCTACTGTGTGGGCGGCCATTTACCGATGCCTTTATTGTCCCAACAGGGCGAGGTTGAGTATTTGCATGGCATTGGCAGTGGCTTGCCGGTGGGCCTTTTTGAAGACGCCGAATACACTGATTTGGAACAGCAAATGGCGCCAGATTTTAACTTGCTGTTAAGTTCTGACGGAATTTTTGAAGTATTGCCGTGTGATCAATTGGCCGACAAAGAAGATCAGCTGCGGACTTTGTTTAAACGCGGTGGCAGTAGTTTGGACGGCTTAATTGATGCTTTACAGCTAGAGCAACTGGATGCCGTACCCGATGATATTGCGTTGCTAAACATGTGTGGAGCCCAACATGCTTAAAGGTCGTATTTTAGTGGTAGACCACGATGGTACCCATGTATTGAAATTTTTAGGTGACGTACGGTTAACTTTGTGTCCAGCCTTAGACCAGTACTTAGATAACATTTTTAACAGCCGTCACTTCAAAACCATATTGATAGACCTTACCGACACCCAAGGTATAGACTCAACCTCTTTGGGTATGTTGGCAAAAATGTCTATCCGTATGAAAAAGCAAATGGGTTTTGTGCCCACGCTCGTGTCGGTTAACGACAATATCACCCGCGTATTACTGAGTATGGGGTTTGATAAAGTGTTTGTTTTGGTGAAACAGTTAGATGAAGACTTGGAGCCCATGCAAGAACTGGCAGAGGGGGACTTTTCTGACCTCAGCGTACAACAAAAAGTGCTAGAGGCACATCGTACCTTGATGGGTATGAACCAAAAAAACCACCAAGAGTTTAAAAACTTGGTGGATGTTTTAGAGTCTCAGTGTGTGATCTAAGCTAACAAGGCTTCCAGCTTTTCCTGATCTCGGGTGAAGTTACGAATGCCTTCTGCCAGTTTCTCAGTGGCCATGGCATCTTCATTGTGCATCCACCTAAAATCAGCTTGGTTTAAGCTAAGTTTAGCTTGCGTTGCAACCACTTGTTGGCTATTTAACTGTTGAACAAGCTCGCCTGAGTCGTCAGCTAAGTCCTGCATTAGGGCAGGGCTAATGGTTAAGCGGTCGCAGCCTGCCAATTGTTCAATTTCTTGTGTGTTTCTAAAGCTAGCACCCATAACCACAGTCTTGTAACCATGTTGCTTGTAGTAATCAAAGATCTTGCTTACGGAAATCACACCAGGATCTTCTGCAGGTGCAAAGTCATCCACTTTCAACGAGGCTTTGTACCAATCCATAATCCGACCTACAAAGGGTGAGATAAGGTAAACCCCTGCTTCTGCGCAGGCAATGGCCTGGGCAAAACTAAACAATAAGGTTAAGTTGCAGTTAATGCCTTGTAGTTCAAGCTGCTTACCGGCCTGAATGCCTTCCCATGTAGAAGCGATCTTAATTAACACGCGACTTTTATCGATACCTTGTTGTTGGTATAGATTAATGATTTTTAGAGCTCGGGCAACGGTGGCTTCGGTGTCGAAAGACAAGCGAGAATCAACTTCTGTAGAAATTCTGCCAGGTACAGCGTTGAGGATTTCTTTACCAATAGCCACGGCAAGGTAATCGCAGGTGTTGTCCATTTGCACTTGGCTGTCGCCACCTTGAGCGGCCGACCATTGTTTAGCCTGAGTTAATAAGTGGGCGTAAGCCGGCATTTGAGCCGCTTTTAATACCAATGATGGGTTGGTGGTGGCATCTTGTGGTTGGTATTGCTTAATGGCTTCTAAGTCGCCAGTGTCGGCGACTACCGTGGTCATGGCTTTAAGCTGTTGCAGTTTATTCATTGTGGGTTATCAATCTCTATTGTAGGGGTTGGCGCTAATTCAACTAAGTCCAATGCGTCGTACATGACTTGTATGTTGGCGTGGGTACCATGGATATTATCACTAATATGGCGGCGTAGGGCACGGGCTCCGGGTATTCCCTGAAATAGGCCCATAATATGGCCACTCATATGATGCAGTGAGGTTCCTTGTTCATGTTGTTGCTGCATGTAAGAAAAGTAAGCCAAGGCCGCAGTTTTGCGCTCGGTTACAGGCACATGACTTGCAAATAGTTGTTGGTCCACCTGAGTGAGCAAGGCGCTGTTGTGATAAGCGGCGCGGCCCAACATGACGCCATCCACATGCTGCAGGTGTTGTTTGCAGGCATCAAGGTTATCAATGCCGCCATTAATAACAATTTCCAAATCTGGAAAATCTGCCTTTAGTCGATACACTTTGTCATATTGCAAGGGTGGTATTTCGCGATTTTGTTTAGGCGATAGCCCCTTTAAAATGGCGTTTCGAGCATGCACAATAAAGGTGTCGCAGCCGCTTTGGCTGACTTGATCGACGAAGTGAGCTAACACATCGTAACTGTCTACATCATCAATACCGATGCGGTGCTTAATGGTGACTGGGATGTCTACGGTTTCAATCATGGCCGACATGCAGTCGCTCACCAATTGCGGGTGAGCCATAAGGCAGGCACCAATCATGTTGTTTTGTACTTTGTCGCTCGGGCAACCCACGTTGAGGTTTATTTCGTCATAGCCATAGTCTGCGCCAATGCGCGCGCACTGTTCTAGCTCTTGAGTATTAGAGCCGCCTAACTGTAGTACGACAGGGTGTTCTACATTGGCATAACTCAATAAGTATTCTTGATCACCGTTAAGAATAGCTCCGGTGCTGATCATCTCGGTGAACAACAGGGCGTGTTGGCTTAGTTGGCGTGCTAAAAAACGATAATGCCGGTCGGTAACGTCGATCATGGGCGCCACAGAAAACCGTCGATTCAGGCGTTGATTGCTACTTGCCATGGGTTAGTAGCCCGTGTTGCGGTTGATTAAACCGGTAATAGGTTGATTTGATAATATGGCCTTAAGCTTGCTACCAATTTGTTGCGCACAGACGTGATGTTCAGACTGAGCGGCACAATGCGGTGTTAATAAAATATTTGGGTGCTGCCAAAACGCATGTTGTGGATCTAACGGTTCTTGTTCAAACGCATCTAACACGGCACCACGTAAATGGCCTGAATCTAATAAATCAATGAGGTCAGTGGCAACCAGATGCCCGCCACGGGCGCCATTAATCACCACAGCGCCTTGGGGTAGTTGGCTTAAATGCTGATGATTTAAAATACCCCGAGTTGCAGGGGTTAGGGGCAGCAAACAGCACAGCGCATTGGTACGTTGGAGGAAGTTTTTCAGCTGATCATCTCCGGTGTAAGTGGTCACACCTTCGAGGTGCTTTTTACTCTGGCTCCAACCGGCAATGTCAAAACCGTAACCCCGCAAATGCTCTGCCAGTTGGCTACCAAGCTGGCCTAAACCTAAGATGCCTACTCTAAACTGGTTGGGCGATTTAACCGTATGAGGCTGCCAATGGTTTTGCTTTTGTTGTTGCTGGTACAGGTCCATGTCGCGGTAGTAATGCAGTAAAAAGTAACTAAAGTACTCGTTCATCTGCTGTGCCATGCCGCCATCTTCTATACGTATAATTTGCACCTGTTCAGGCACTGCGGGGTTACTTAGTATGGCATCTACGCCGGCACCCAAATTAAACACCGCCTTTAGGTTAGGGAAGCGTTGGAAATAAGCTGGGCTAGGTTGCCAAACAATGCCGTATTCAACCGTTTGTGTATCGACGATGTTTTGCCAATCTTGGATGTTAAGTTGTGGGAATTGACGTTCAAATTCTGTGAGCCAAAGGTGGTTTGATTCACTGCCAGTAAACAATGCGCAGGGGTTCATTAATTCATCATCCATTTAAAAATGACAAAGCTGACCATGCCGACGACAATGGTTGTAAGCAAATGTTGGCGCCAAAAACCAACGACACCCGCCACTAAGGCGGCCCAAAAGTAGGGATTGTCAAAACTCATATCAAGCTGGCCATTAGGCATTAAGATTAACGGCGCAATGATAGCGGTTAATACCGCCGGCGGCACAAAGGTGAGTGATTGATTGAGCCATAGAGGGAAGCGAATGCGGCCCGCTAGAGCAAACATAATATAGCGCACGGGGAAGGTGACTAGCGCCATGCCAACAATCATTAAGGTTTCGTTCATCGCTTGCGCTCCTCGGTGGCGGCCGCAGTTGCCTTTGCGACTCGAATGCGGATATCTATCTGTTGGCTGGCATAGCCGATACAAATGCCAGATAAGGCAGCGATGACCAAGCCTAGCTGGTGTGGTAAGTCACGTAGCACTAGTGCAAAAGCCGCTGCGCTAATCACCGCTAACCACATGGGTTTATTGCGCAGGTAGGGGATTACCATGCCTAAAAAGGTCACCGACATAGCAAAATCTAAGCCCCACTGAGTCATGTCAGGGAACAGCTCCCCCAAACCTATACCCAGCCAAGTGCACAACTGCCAGTTGCTATACATAGCCATTATCGAGCCTAAAAAGAACCAGTGGGCATGGATCGTGTCTGAACGGCCTAAATACCGACTGTTAACGGCTGCAAAAGATTCGTCGGTTAATCCAAAAGCTAATACGGCTCGCCAAGCCTGAGATAAATGACTCACTTTATCCACCAATGCAGTGGCGTAGAGTAAGTGACGTAAGTTGACGACAAAGGTGGTGGCTACGATAAGAGCTGGCCCCACGCCCGCGGCTAATAACCCCACCGCAATAAACTGAGATGAACCAGCAAATACAAACAACGACATGGCCATAGCACCCCAGATGGACAGACCGCTGGGTTCTGCCAAAGTGCCAAAAATAATGCCAAAAGGAATAGCACCAATGATTAACGGAATAGTGGCTTTGGCACCGTTTATGAATTCTGTGGATTTGCTGAGGGACATGGCTGAGGTCGAGTGGAGAAGCTAAGTTGCCATTATACTAGCACTGATAAAAGGATCAATCACTGCAGCAGAGGTAGTGACCGAACAAACGGTGGATGGCCATCAAAACTCCAGACTTACGCTGGTTTCGTTAATCTCAATAAGACGGTTTTTCTGGGTAGATTGGGCTGTCTTTTTGGCGCCACAGGGTTTGTTTTATAAGACTCCAATAACCTCTGTAATAATAACCCCCATTACGCTTGATGATAGCTTGGCGATGGCGTTGCCAGTGTGGATACACCATAAACCATGGTAACTTCGGGAACTCGTGGTGTACCTGATGTATGTTTACATTCATAAACAATACGCGGGTAAACCAAGAGCCCTCAATAATGGCACAACGCTCATGGTTATTGTTGCCGGGCCGGTGCTCGGCATAAGATCTGGCTAAGGTGAGACTTAACCCGGGCCATACGCAAAACACCAGGTATTGCCACCACAGAACCTCTTGGCTATGGAGCCACATCATCATTACACTCACTAAAATAAGGTGTAACCCCCAGTTGCGCCAGTCGTAAAGTTTGCCCTTGGCAAGCTGTTTCACTTCACTGTGTAAAAAAATCCCCATCACCAGCCATGGCCCAATGATCATGCGGCCTATAAATGTGTGGTTAAGCCACCATAGTGTCTGCATTATACCGCCCATAGAGTGCCAGTTACTGGGCCAATGGTAATAGCTTTCTGGGTCTAAGCCGGGTTGGGTTAAAACACTCGTTTGGTGGTGTAGACGGTGGTGATCACGGTATTGGAAATAGGGGATCCACATGCTTAACGGTGGCCAGCCTAAGGCATCGTTAAGACGCTTCCAAGGACTTGGATGACCGTGTATGAGTTCGTGTTGGATGCTCCCGTGTAGGCACAGCAGTAGGGCGCAAAGGGGTGACACCAACCACCAGGATAGTAAACTGGCGTAATTCATTAATGCAATCCAAGCCCCATAAACGCCCACCATTAATGCCCAAGTGGGCCAGTGTTGACGTTGCCATAATTGTTCAAGTTTTGGTTCCGGCGGGTGCTGCATGGCGATTAGGCTTAGGCTTGATTGTTGATGGCTTGCAAGATAGCCTAGTGGTCACAATGTGACAATAGACTCTTTTTGAGCATACAATACCAATTGTTGTGTAAATGCAACAAATGTTGTTTATGTGAATATAAGATTATAAATTGAGGTAAGCAATGAACAGTCAAGAGCGACTACTTCATGTGGAAATTTTTCGCAGTAGGCTTTTGCAAGCGATGGCCAGTAGTAGTATCAAACGCTCAGGCCTAGCTCAAGCCATTGGTGTAGACCGATCTACCTTGTCTCAGCTGTTGGCCATTGATAACGACCGCTTACCCAGAGTCGATACCCTCATGGCGATTGCATCTAAACTGCAGATTAGTGTGGATTGGTTGCTTGGCTTAACCAGTGAAGCGCGCTCTGGCGCAGAAATTTTAAGCCAATCGTTGCAATTGACCCCTAGCTTGCCTCTCCCGTCCGATGGAAGCTTAAAACTTTGGCATAAAGAGGCGGTGGGTAGCAAAGTTCGATATGTGCCGGCTAATTTACCAGACCTGGTTAAAACCCAAGCTGTGTTGGCCTGTGAATATGGCCAGTTTGAAAACGTTAGCCTAGAGCAGGTGATGGAAACCACCAAAGAGCGTTATCAAGCGGCCCTACAGCCCGGCAGTGATCTTGAAATTTGTATGTCAGTACAGCGCTTGCAAGGCTTTGCTAACGGTGAAGGCATGTGGCAAACCCTTAGTATTGCAGATCGACGTGATCAATTGGCGTGGTTTGCTCAAGTAGCCGATGAGCTTTATCCAAAATTACGACTACATTTATTTAATGAAAGTCGTAACTATGCCTCACCCTACACTATTTTTGGTACTAAACGCTGCGCTGTGTACCTTGGAAATATGTATTTTGTGTTTAATACTTCGGAGCATGTACAAACCTTAACGGGCCATTTTGATGGATTGATTCGGGCGGCTGAGGTTCAGTCTCATGAGTTGAAAGAATGGATACACAAGTTGCTTAGAGACATGGGAGAATAGGCCGTGGCGTTAATTTGCGCATACCCAATGTACCAGATGCCTGAGTTGGAGCCGGCGGTTAGTGCTTGGTGGCAGGGTCTGCGCCAGCATCTAGTAAACCAAGGCTTGAACGATGGAGACCTACCTAAACTATTGATTAAACCAGAGGACTATTATGCTCACTGGCGTAACCCTACTCTGTTGTTGAGCCAAACCTGTGGTTTTCCGCTGACTCACGAGCTACATAATCAGGTTCAATACGTAGCTACCCAAAGCTACCAAACCGCCTATACCAAGGGGCCTACCTACTGTAGCCTAGTATTGGTCCACAAAACAAATAGCGCAAACCATATCAGCCAACTTAAACACACACGGCTAGCAGTAAACAGCGACGATTCGCAATCTGGGTATCATGCGTTAAGGCGCTTTATCGCACCACTAGCAGGCAATGAGCGGTTTTTTTCTGAGGTAGTACACTCCGGATCACACCGGCAGAGCATGGCACTAGTAGCAAGCCGAGAGGCCGATGTTTGCGCTGTTGATTGTGTTACTTATGGCTTATTGCAAACGCATGCGCCAGCCACGGTAGCCAATTTACGTGTTTTAACGGCCACACAAAGTGCGCCAGGGTTACCTTACGTTACCAGTTTGGCTACGTCACCAGCGACACTGATCAAACTGAGGGGCAGTCTTGCGGCAGCAGCATTGGACCCAGCCCTAAAATCAATACGCCAGCAGTTGTTGATGGGCCCAGTTGAGGTGATAGAGGGGTTATCTCCGTACCAAGAAATAATCAACCAAGCCGAGCAGGCCAATGCATTAGGTTACAGGCAGTTAGTTTAATAGAGAAACTTTAGATGACATACAACGATATATTGCAGTTTTGGTACACAGAAATCGCGCCGCGGAATTGGTTTATTAAAGACTTGGAGTTCGACACAATGCTTAAACGCCGATTTGGTTACATTCACCAGTGCGCGGGTGCCGGTGAGTTAGCAAACTGGCGCCACAAACCTTTAGGCAGGTTAGCCGAGGTCATTGTTTTGGATCAATTTTCGCGCAACTTATTTAGAAATTCTTCCCAGGCCTTCGCATACGATGCCCAAGCGCTTGCGTTGGCCCAAGCTGCTATAACTGCAGGGCATGATTCAGGCATGTTGCCACAACAAAAATCTTTTTTGTACATGCCGTTTATGCACAGTGAGTCGGCTCTAATACATGAGCAAGCCGAGCAGTTGTTTAATCAACCAGGGCTAGAAAATAACTACGAATTTGAACTGAGGCACAAGGTCATCATCGACCAATTTGGTCGTTACCCACATCGTAATGAACTGTTAGGCAGGGCCTCAACCCCTCAAGAACTACAGTTTTTGAGGGGGCCTGAGTCTTCGTTTTAAGGGTTGTATCAATCAACCTGTATGAATCTACAGCATAGCCCTCTTTTTTGTAACCGTTATGGAAATTCCAAAATAAACACCTATACTTTTCAAAGCGTTGGGAGTTGAAGGTTTATCTAAGAATGATACGCACCCAGTTTAATAGACACTCCAATTGGTTACAATGTAACGCAATAGGAGGCCAACAATGGCAGGCGAACGCTACACTCAAGAGTTTAAAATTGCTGCAGTTCAGCAAATCACCCAAGAAGGGCATTCAATTCCAGACGTCGCCAGACGACTTGGAATTACTACTAAAAGCCTTTATAACTGGCGAGCTAGGTACGGCGACAATGCGCCAGAATATCAAGCTAACCAAGCTCAAGAAGGCGAGCTAAAACGCCTTAAGGCCGAGCTAAAGCGCGTCACACAGGAGCGTGACACCCTAAAGGAGGCCGCCGTGTTCTTTGCAAACGAGTCGAAGAAAAATACACGTTCATAAAGTCTCGTGATGGCCGTTTTCCAGTGACCTTGATGTGTAAAGTGCTCAAGATTCACCGCAGCGGATACTATGCCTGGCTGCGAGATCCGCAATGTCAGCGCAAGAAAGATGACGCATACTTGCTTGGCTACATTAAACAGTTTTGGCTAGAAAGCGGCGGTGTTTATGGTTACCGTAAGATCACCAAGGATATGAAAGCCTTGGGAGAAACCTGTGGGCGCAATCGCATACTCAGACTTATGAAGGGCGCTGGCATAAGCGCCCAAAGAGGCTATAAAAGACGAGCCAGCTACAAGGCTGGCGAACTTTCGATGATTGCTGAGAATCATCTTAACCGGGAATTCGCAGTTTCCAAGCCTAACCTTGCTTGGGTAACGGATATTACTTACACCCGCACTCAAGAGGGCTGGTTGTTCTTGGCTGTTGTGCTGGATTTGTACTCTAGATCAGTAATCGGCTGGTCCATGAGCGATCGAATTAATACGGACTTAGCACTCGGTGCGTTAACAATGGCTTGCTGGAGGAGTAGAGACCACGCTGGCGTGGTGGTTCACTCGGATCAAGGGTGCCAATATACCAGCTACGAGTGGCGCAGCATGCTCAAAACGCATGGCCTCAAAGCCAGCATGAGTCGTCGAGGGAACTGTCACGATAACGCATGTGCAGAAAGCTTTTTCAGCTTACTGAAAAAAGAACGGATTAGGCGTCGCATATATCCAACTAGGGACGCTGCCAAAAATGATGTGTTCAATTATATTGAGCTGTTTTACAATACAACACGACGCCATGGAAATAACGGTGACTTGTCACCCATGGAGTTTGAAAATAACTATTTTAGGAACCAAGCGGGTGTCTAGAAAAATGGGTGCGTATCAAATATGGCCAACTTATTTTTATCCAAGGTCACGCACAAAAGTGGAATGAAAATGCTAAAAGAATTGTGTTGCAAGCCAAGCCATAACAAGTCAAAGCACTCGGACTTGGTAAAGCTGTCACCTTTTTTGTTCCAAAAAATCCGCCATCTTCACCAAGCCGGTGTTTGAGGCGTTACATGGAAATGAGGCATGAATAGTAGGAAACTGATATCGAGTGGTTCGCCTTTTGAGGCGGAGATCGGATACTCGCGTGCGGTAATTGACGGAGAGTATGTTTTTGTTGCAGGTACAACGGGTTACAACTATCAGTCTATGCAAATCTCTGAAGATATCGTCGAACAAACAGAGCAGTGTTTTTTGAATATTGCCAGGGTGTTGGAAGAGGCAGGAAGCTCGTTGGCGAATGTAGTACGTGTGAACTATATCCTGCCCAACATAAAAGATTTTGAGGCAACGTGGGTGGTCACTCGAAAATATTTTGGTGAGATAAGGCCAGCGGGCACCGTTTTTGAAGCTAAGCTACTCAATGGCAGCATGAAAATTGAAGTAGAAGTGACAGCAAGGCTTCCATGTAACAAGTAGCTTAAGTGGGACTGGTTTTCCGTTTCGCTCCAAACCAGCCCCTTAGCAGGGCGTTATGTTTCAAGCTAAATTCGAGGATTGATTTCTATGGAAGAAAAAATGATCTTAGGCTTTTCTTTATTGACAATAGCTCTAGTAGCTATTTTATTTTATGCGCTCAAGGTAAAAGGCCGATTGAAGGCACTAGAATCAAAGTATTCTAAAGTCATTGATGTTGACTTAGAGGTTGATAAGTCGAAAAAAGAAAAAGAGGTCATTGATAAGAAAATAGAATCTATAAGGAATGACTATAAAGAAAAAAGAGTAATCTTCGAGAAACTAGTAAAAGAAGCGGCAATATATGATGAAGAGATCCAGATGGCTGAGCTTGGCTTCTATAAGCCCCACTTTGATTTCGATACATCAGAGCGCTATAAAGAGGAAATTTCTCAGGTAAAACAAAAGCAAAAAGATTTAATTTCATCTAAACAAGCGATTTACTGTAATACAGAGTGGACTGTTGAAGGCAGTAAGGCCAAAGGCCGAACGATGACTAATCGGGCGATAAAGTTAACTGCAAGAGCGTTCAATAATGAATGTGATGCAGCAACATCCAATACTCGGTGGAATAATGTAGATCGAATGGAACAGCGTATAGAAAAAGCCTATGACGCCATAAATAAGATGAACGAATCGAATGCTGTTGTCATTTCACGTGAATACTTCCATCTTAAGCTCAAAGAATTGAGGTTGGCTTATGAATATGCCGACAAGAAGCAGCAGGAGAAAGAAGAGCAACAAGAAATTAAGCGGCAAATGAGGGAAGAAGCAAAGTTAGAACAAGAGAAGGAAGGAGCTTTAAAAGAAGAAGAAAAATACAATAAATTACTTGATAAAGCTCAGAAAGACGCTGAAAAAGCAACAGGCGATAAGTTAGATTCCCTCAAAGAAAAAATAGCTCAATTGAGTCAAGATCTACAAGAAGCTCATGAAAAGTCAGAACGAGCCAAGTCAATGGCAGAACAAACCAAGCGCGGTCATGTGTATGTAATTTCAAATATTGGCTCATTTGGTAATGAGATATACAAAATAGGTATGACTCGAAGGCTTGAGCCTTTAGATCGAGTGAAAGAGCTAGGTGATGCGAGCGTACCGTTTACTTTCGATGTTCACGCAATGATTCATTCTGAGGACGCTCCTGCCCTTGAAAGTTCTCTACACAAGAAGTTTGATCAGCTAAGGTTGAACTTGGTTAACGCACGTAAAGAGTTTTTCCGAGTTACGCTTTCTGATATTGAGGAAGAAGTACGTAAAATATCGCCGGATGCAGAGTTTGTAGAAACAGCGGAAGCAAGGGACTATCGAGAGTCACAAAGCATTATCGCTAAGCGTGATGACGCAAAGTCAGTAAGTGATTCAGTAGAGACATTTCCTGAAGAAATATAAAAACATAACAAATCAATCAACTTCGAGCCTTTGGCGCCGGACGCAGCAAAGCTGCGCCGGTTATTGAGGCGTTATGAGTAAGGAGTATTGATGTATTTCTGGAAGATCGAAGCATTAAAAGAAGATATAAAAAGCAATAAATTTACCGAAAAGGATCGATTCGTATATGGCCTGATATATATAGTCCTTTGTGCTGCTGGCATGGAAGCAATGATTAGGCTTCCGATTGAAAGCCCAAATATATGGGATATGATTGGTTCACTAGGCAATATACTCATTCCATTGATAGGTACAATTATTGTCTATCGCTCCAACGGTGGAGCTACTGGTAAGGACTTTCTAGGTCGTTACTTCAGTATTGGTTTTGTTGTAAGCATTAGGTTTTTGGTTCTTCTAATTCCAATGTGTGCCGCTTTAGTTGCATACTACATTTACGCATTTCCAGATGAGGAGCCAATTGTCAGTACGCCGGTCGATATCCTTCTTTTCACTATATGGTATGCTTTTCTATTATGGCGCATAAGTAAGCATGTATCTGATATTAAAAACTCATAACAAGTCAATGAATGTCGCTCCTTCGGGGCTGGACCTCCGCACTGCGTGCTCCGGCCCATTATTGAGGCGTTAAGGCTATTTGAGTAGATATTAAAATAACAGACATCATTGTTGATGATCAATCCATGGTTGAAACTGCCGAAGTTGCTGGTAAAACAATGCAAGAAATACAAGATTATCTTGGTGATATATCTAATAACAAAAAGAGTGCTAAGGTAAGATTTCCTAACGGCAGTCCGAGCCATCTCTCTACGCTGAGATGGCTTTACCACTTTTTTGCCATGGCCTCCTGGATAATCTCAGACTTTAATCGCTCTTCGGCATACATTTTTTAAAGCCTGCGATTTTCGTCTTCTAGCTCTTTCATTCGGCCCATGAGCGAAGCATCCATATGCCGTATTTGGCCCGCCATTTGTAGAACGATGCGGCACTCATGCCGTGTTCTCGGCACAGTTCTGAAACTGGTACGCCGCTTTCAGCTTGTTTGATGATGGCTAATATTTGGCTATCGGAATAACGTGATTTTTTCATGTAGATCTCCTTCATAAAGTTTACGAGAAAATTCTACTTTTGACCTCCGTTATTTTCAGGGGGGATTACCACCCCAAATATGTTTGTTCTGTCGCGTTGCCGGCCCATTGTTTGTATTCCTGTCTGGTGCATGGCTTGAGGGTTTGCTTTTAGTCCGGTGCGTGGTTTTGGGCTGTGGTGGTTGACTCTTACGCACATAATTCAAAATTGAAACGGGCACTATTTTACGCACTGGAAAACCATCAATCTCTTTGCGCTTGATAATGTGGTTTAAGCGACTTTCTATGGCACATAGATTTTTAAAGTCGCCCCATGCCACAAACGAGATAGCTTCGCCCGAGGCTCCAGCACGGCCTGTGCGGCCAATGCGGTGGATGTATTCTTCTGGCTTGAATGGCAGGTCGTAATTTACCACGCAGCTAAGTTCGCCAATGTCTATGCCTCGGGCGGCAACGCCAGTGGCGACGAGGTATTTGAGTTTGCCAGATTTAAAGTCAGCTAAAATCTTTTCTCGACTGGCTTGGCTTTTGTCACCATGAATGGCGTCTGCTTCTATGTCGCGTTTTGCCAGTTGATCTACCAACTTGGCAGCGCCGTGTTTTTTCTCGATAAAAATGAGGGCTTGGTCCCATTGTTGATCGTTGATGAGGTGGCTCAGTAGGGCAGATTTTCTGTCTTTATCTACGGTGATGAGCCACTGGTCTATATTAGGCGCGGTGGTGGTTTTTGGTGAGACGGTAATTTCAAGAGCCGGTTGACTCATGTCGCTGTCTGAAAAACCATCGGCAATGTCGCGTACATCGTCGCTCATGGTGGCAGAAAACAATAGGTTTTGACGTGTTTTGGGTAAGCGGTCAATGATCTTATTTACTTCGTTACCAAAACCCATGTCGACTATTCTGTCGGCTTCGTCTAATACCAGCACTTCTAGTTCGTCAAAATGTAATGCCCGCTGGTGGGCCAAGTCTAATAGTCGGCCTGGAGTGGCTACCAGTATGTCGATGCCTTCGATGAGGCGTTGTTTTTGTGGTTCTGTATCAACGCCACCATACACCGCCATAGAGCTTAGATTTAGGTGTTTACCATAGTCTGCAACATTGGCAGCCACCTGTACCGCTAATTCCCGTGTAGGGGTGAGGATAAGGGCACGTATACGTTTGCCACGTAATGTACGGTCTTGGTTAAACTTTTCTAATATTGGCAGTACAAAAGCGGCGGTTTTACCGGTGCCCGTTTGCGCGGTGGCAATGAGGTCTTTACCTGCAATAACGGCGGG
>ERZ1047821.325-NODE-325-length-38217-cov-5.909334_pt1 | contig 38217 bp, 36 predicted proteins | sample MGYA00383096_ERZ1047821 | MGnify/ENA primary metagenome ERZ1047821 (study PRJEB29581, sample SAMEA5548366) | metagenome | biome: marine; feature: coastal; material: water | depth 25 m | study: Short-term variability in the microbial, nano- and picoplankton... | reverse complement strand
AAACATCTATTGAAAGAGGCGCCTAAAGTTGCATTTTTATCATTTTCAACCAATGCAAGTGCCAGCCACACCTTGGTTGAAAAAGTCAGAACTGCAACCCAACTAACGCAACAGGCTTTTCCAGAATATCAAATCATCGGCGATATTCAGATTGACGCTGCCTTAGAAAAGCAGGTGTTAGAGGCTAAATATCCAGATGCTAACTTTACACCCCCAGCCAATATATTGATTTTCCCCTCGCTAGAGGCGGCTAATATCGGCTATAAATTGGTGCAACGGTTTACCCAGGCAAAAGCCATTGGCCCGATATTACAAGGGCTGAACAAGCCTGTGAATGATTTATCTCGTGGCTGTAGTGTTGAGGATATCGTCAACACTATCATGATGACAAAAAATCAAATTTAGGCTTAGAAGACCCCTGCATTAGAGTTAAATATTGCCTAAAAAGCGATTTCCATCCATTTGATAACTTTTATAAAACCTGCCTTAGCCTTGCTAGCACCCCGAGGGCAGGCTTCGCGCGCCTAGATTTATAAAAATTACCAACTGGACAAAACTCACCATTTATCCAACATCTAACTCTAATGCAGGGGTCTTCTTAGGTGTTTGCTGCGTCTGCGACTGCTTTTGGCACAGTGTCAATCAGTCTTGGGTCAAAAGGCTTGGGAATGATGTAGTCTTTGCCAAAGGATAGAGATTCGCCGTCATAAGCATCTAACACACTTTGCGGTACAGCTTGCTTGGTCAGGTCTCTTAATGCATTAACAGCAGCAATTTTCATTGCGGTAGTAATGGCTGTAGCGTTGGCATCTAAGGCACCTCTAAAAATATATGGAAAGCCTAAAACATTATTCACTTGATTGGGGTAATCGCTTCGCCCTGTTGCCATAATCAAGTCATCTCGTACTGAGTTAGCGTCTGCTGGAGATATTTCTGGGTCTGGGTTAGACAGGGCAAAAACAATCGGATTGTCGGCCATAGATTTAACCATGTCTTTGCTGACTAAGTTGGCCGCTGCTACACCGATAAAAACGTCGGCATCTTGCATGGCTTCTGCCAGTGTTGTTTTATCAGTGTCGGCAGCATATTGCATTTTAATATCGTCTGCTTTTGAATTTTTGGAGATAACGCCTTCTCGGTCAACCAATAAAACATTGTCTTTATTAAGACCTAATTCACATAATAAATTGAGTGTGGCAATACCTGCTGAGCCCGCACCTAAACAGACCAATTTAGCAGTGCCAATGTCTTTGCCTTGAATTTCTAGTGCATTTAATAAACCTGCGGCAATAATAATTGCTGTGCCGTGCTGGTCGTCGTGAAAAACAGGGATATCAAGTGCTTCGATGAGGCGCTGTTCAATCTCAAAACAACGTGGTGCAGAAATATCTTCTAAATTAATACCCCCAAAAGTGGGCGCAATATTTTTTACAGTTTGCACAAATTCATCCACATCCTGAGTATCAACTTCAATATCAAATACATCAATATCGGCAAACTTTTTAAATAAGGCCGCCTTGCCTTCCATCACGGGTTTTGACGCCAAGGGTCCAACATTGCCAAGCCCCAATACTGCTGAGCCGTCACTAATAACTGCCACTAAATTACCTTTGGCAGTATATAAGTTGACCTTGCTGGCATCTTTGTCAATTTCTCTAACAGGCGCCGCAACACCTGGGCTATAAGCCAAAGATAAATCTTCACTGGTTTCCATGGGTTTATGGGTGCTAACGATAATTTTCCCTGGTCGTTCACCTTGGTGATAGTTGAGTGCGTCTTCGTGTAAGTTTTTGTTTTGCATTGTTGTTATCCTATAATTTTATTCATTTCACAAATATTGTTAATACTGATGTTCTTTGGGCATTGTGTTTCACAATGACGATGATTGGAGCACACACCAAAGCCTGCATTGAACATTGTTTCATTCATGCGTTTAGCACGTGTTACTGATTCAACTTTGCCTTGTGGCAGTTGATTTAAATGGTTGATTTTGGCAGCAACAAACAAAGAGGCTGAGGTGTTTGGGCAAATGGCGACACAAGCACCACAGCCAATACAAGTGGCTGAATCAAACGCATCATCTGCACAGCCTTTATCAACCAGCGTACTGTTGGCATCAGGTGCGGAACCTGTGTGTACTGAGACAAACCCCCCTGAATGGATAATATCGTCAAAAGCACTTCTGTCAACGGTTAAATCTTTAATAACCGGAAAAGCGTCAGCACGCCAAGGCTCAATCCACAGTTCGTTTTCAAACTCATATTCACGCATATATAACTGACAGGTTGTTGTACCTTTTTGTTTGCCGTGCGGGTAACCATTAATAACCAACGAGCATGCACCACAAATGCCTTCACGACAATCATAATCAAACACCACGCAGTCTTCACCTTTTTGAATTAACTGCTCATTCAGTGCATCAAGCATTTCTAAGAACGAAGTGTCACTACTAATATTATCAAGCGTGTAAGTATGGAACGCACCTTTGGCTTGGGCGTTTTCTTGTCGCCAAATATGCAAGGTAAAATTCATTCGAGCACTCATTTGTAATTCCTCACTGTCGGTTGAATAAATTCAAAGGTTAAAAATTCTTTGTGTAATATTGGCTTATCGCCTGATGCCCAAGCACTTACATAAGCAAAATCTTCGTCGTTGCGTTGTGCTTCACCATCTTTACTTAGATATTCAACACGTGAATGACAGCCACAAGATTCCTTGCGTTCTAATGCATCATGACACATCAAACTGCCCAATTCAATAAAGTCTGCTACTCTGCCTGCACGCTCTAAAGTTTGATTAAGGTTTTGGTCGCTTCCGGTGATTTTAACTTCATCCCAAAATTGTGTTTTTAAAGCATCGATGTCTATAATTGCTTGTGCCAATTCTTCTTCTTTACGCGACATGCCACAAGCTTCCCATAAAATTTTGCCTAATTTCTGATGGAAATAATCAGGCGAGTGTTTTGCATTGGGTGCATTTTGTAAACGCTCTAAGCGCGCTTTGACTTGGGTAACTGCGGCAACAACGGCTTCATGGTCTTCCGCTATTTCTTCAAACTGATGTCGTGCCAAATAACTGGCAACGGTTTGTGGCAGAATAAAATAGCCATCTGCCAGACCTTGCATCAGTGCAGAAGCACCAAGACGGTTTGCACCGTGGTCAGAGAAGTTGGCCTCACCACCCGCAAATAAACCATCAATCGTGGTCATTAGATTGTAATCCACCCACAACCCACCCATGGTGTAGTGCACAGCTGGGTAAATACGCATTGGCGTTTTGTAAGGATTGGCACCAGTGATGCTTTGATACATTTCAAACAAATTGCCGTATTTTTCACGAATCGCATCTTCACCCAGTTTTGTCGTTGCATCGGCGAAGTCTAAATATACACCACGGCGTTGTCCGTGAATTTCTGCACCAACACCACGCCCTTCGTCGCAAATAGATTTTAATGCACGTGAGGCAATATCCCTAGGCACTAAGTTGGCAAAGGCAGGATATAGTCGCTCAAGAAAATAATCTCTATCTTCAGGCGCAATATCATTTGGGTCTTTTGCACAGTCTGCAATATTTTTTGGTGCCCAAATGCGTCCATCATTACGCAGGGATTCACTCATTAAAGTCAATTTAGATTGGCTTTCGCCACTTTGTGGAATGCAAGTTGGATGAATCTGCGTAAAGCTTGGGTTGGCAAAATAGGCGCCTTGTTTATGCGCTCGCCAAGTGGCCGAGGTATTACAGCCTTTGGCATTGGTAGACAGATAAAATGCATTGCCATAGCCACCTGTGCAAAGCACCACACAATCGGCAGTGTGGCTGCTTATCTCGCCACTCACCAAATCACGCACAACAACACCGCGCGCTTTGCCATCTACTTTAATTAGCTCTAACATTTCACTGCGAGAGTGGTGTGTAACATTGCCTTGGGCAACTTGGGCACTCATGGCTTGATAAGCGCCTAATAAAAGTTGTTGTCCTGTCTGACCTCGAGCATAGAATGTGCGTGAGACTTGGGCGCCGCCAAATGAGCGATTGGCCAAATAGCCACTATATTCACGTGCAAAGGGCACACCTTGTGCAACCGCTTGATCAATAATATTGACGCTGAGTTGCGCTAGGCGGTAAACATTAGATTCACGTGCGCGAAAGTCGCCACCTTTAATGGTGTCGTAAAATAAGCGCCAAACACTGTCACCATCATTTTGGTAGTTTTTCGCTGCATTAATGCCGCCTTGTGCAGCGATGGAGTGCGCACGTCTGGGTGAGTCCTGAAAACAGAATGAGCTTACCTTGTAGCCCATCTCGCCCAAAGTGGCACAGAGTGAAGCGCCTGCTAGACCTGTGCCAACAACAATAATTTTGTGTTTAGCGCGGTTTTGTGGCGCAATCAAACTTAAATCAAATAAGTGTTTTTCCCAGCGATTTTGTAATGGGCCTGTGGGTTCGAATGTTGGTTTATTTTCTAGCATAAGTGATACAAAGGTCTCAAAATAAAAGAACGTTAATAGGGATTAAAACAAAACCGCCTACTAAAAAAATGACCAAAGCCAGTGCTAGGCCTTGGTGATGTTTTTGCTTCAGTCCAAAAGTTTGTCCAACATTGTTTAAAGCATGATGCAAGTGCGCTGCCAGCGTAGTAAAGCCCAGTGCATAAATAAGCAGCATTATCGGGTTGGTAAATATTGCATGAACTTCTTGATAAAAATCTTGCGTTTCCAGACCTTGCATTTGGAAGAAATGAAACACAATAAAACAAAACAGTATAGAAGCACCCCCCCAAGCGACCAGACGTGGTACGGCTTTTGGATAGGGTTTTTTATACGTTATAGAGCGCTTGCTGTTGGAATCTAATTGGCGAGAAACAGCAGTAAAAACATGAAACAAAATGCCTAATATTAGTAAACCAATAACACTCCAGCGTAAAATTATTGCCTCGTGAAACCAGCGATAAAAATTATTAAAATTATCACTACCTGTTAAAAAATTTAAATTCACCAACATATGGATAATCAGATAGGTAAAAAACAAAATTCCTGCGGATGCCATTAGTCGTTTTTTTTGATAATTGTTCATAGCTATTATATTTTTATGATTCCGAGTACCAATCAACATCATGGGTATCTTGGCGAGGTTGTAGATTTTCATAATCGATTGTGCGAACACAAGCGTTATAACGCAACACTGCATCGTCACAATTCTTAGGGGTTAATTTTTCTGCTTTTTTATAGTGCTCAATGGCTTTTAGTAATAAGTCATAAGCAAAAGAAGAGGACATGGCATGATTCATTAAAGTGCGTGCTTTGCGCTCATAAAAAATACCTTGATAATAGTTTTGTTGATAATCAGATTGAAGTTTTTTTATAGAACTTTTAATTTTTTTATCCAGTTTGTTGTTGGTACCATAATTAGCCAGTGTATCGGTTAGCGCTAAAATATAAATAACCAGTGTTTCTTGATTGTCAGGGTCTACAGCAAAAATATCAAGGCAAATACTAATGGCCAAATCAGGCTCAAGCAGTGAACGATATTGTTTGGCTGTATCTAGTACAGAATCAATTGCTTCTTTGTGAATAAAGTGTAAGTCCATATTTTTTTTAATAATTTGTTTTTTTAAGTATTCTACATGATGATTTTAATAACCTTAAGTAAAAAGAGCTTTTAATTTTTTTTGTCTATATTCTCTTAAAACCGCTTCAGTGTATCCATTAGCCTCTTCTTTGCCTCTATGTATTAAAGCCAAAGCTGCTTGAAAAGCAAAGCCATCATAATTCGGCGCCATATTGACATACAGCGGATCGTCTTTATTTTGTTCATCAACAACAATTGCCATTGCTTTTAAAGATTGCTCCACCTGTTCTTCACTGCAAATCTGGTGGTGTAACCAATTGGCAATATGTTGGCTGGTAATACGCAGTGTTGCTCTGTCTTCCATCAGTCCAACATGGTTAATGTCTTTGACTTTAGAGCAGCCGATGCCTTGGTCAATCCAGCGCACCACATAGCCTAAAATACTTTGTGCATTGTTATCAAGCTCTGCTTGAATAGCAGCGGTGCTGAGTTTGTCTTTCATCAGTGGGATTGTGAGTAGTGCATCCTCATCGACAGCATCACCGTCTTTCATTAATTGTTTTTGCTTATCAAATACATCAAATTGGTGATAATGTGTTGCGTGCAAAGTCGCCGCAGTTGGAGAGGGCACCCAAGCGCAATTTGCGCCTGCTTGTAGGTGTGCTATTTTAGTTTCAAGCATCTCATGCATTTGGTCAGGTTGTGCCCACATGCCTTTACCAATTTGTGCATTTTCATACATGCCACAACTCAGTCCTGTTTTGACATTTAACGCCTCGTAGGCAGCAATCCACGATTGCTGTTTAATCTGGTCTTTTGGTAGCATTGCACCAGCGTACATACTGGTGTGTATTTCATCGCCAGTACGGTCTAAAAAACCTGTATTGATAAAGATAACACGTTTTTTCGCTGCTTCAATACAGGCTAAAAGGTTAACACTTGTGCGACGTTCCTCGTCCATGATGCCAATTTTTAATGTATTGGGTTTCAAGCCAAGCGCCGATTCAACTTTGGCAAATAATTTAACACTAAATGCCACCTCTTCAGCGCCATGCATTTTAGGTTTGACAATATAAATATTGCCCTGTTTTGAGTTTTTGCGTAAGTGTTTAATATCGTGCAAGGCGATAAGCACAGTCACCATTGCATCTAAGATACCTTCTGGAATCTCATCACCATCTGCATTTTTAATCAAGTCGGTAAACATATGATGACCGACATTACGCACCAACATCAAACTGCTGGCTGGCAAACTCTTATGTGCGCCAGAAGTATCTAAGTACTGCTTGTCGTCATTCATGCTTCTGGTAACTTCGACGCCACCTTTATCAAAGCTAACTTGCAAGTCTCGTTTCATCAGCCCTAAAAAATGACGGTAGGCATTAATTTTTTCTTCACTACCGACGGTTGCCACCGAATCTTCAAAGTCAATAATAGTGGTAACAGCAGATTCTAAAAGAATGTCTTTAATGCCTTGCGTATTTTTATCAATTACCAATTCAATATGCAGGCGATTGTGCTCTATCAAGGCATTTTGTTGATCGCTCATGCCAATAAAGGCGACTGAATCTTTGAGTTGTGTTGTGGTGCCATTATCCAGTGTGAATATTAAGGCTTGTTGCGTGACACTAACGGTGACAATTTGTGCATAAGAGCCCGATGCCAGTGGCACCACTTCATCTAAAAATGTATTCGCCCAATTGATGACTTGATTGATGCGTGCAGCATTATTGCCTTTGGTTGCTGGGTATTGCTCATAATCAATGGCATTGGTGCCATACAGCGCATCATACAAGCTGCCCCAACGTGCATTCACTGCATTCAGCGCAAAGCGTGCACTGGACACCGGCACGACCAATTGTGGGCCTGCGATTTGAGAGATTTCTTTATCAACGTTATCAAGTTCGATAGAAAATGGCGCTGGTTTTGGTAGCAAATAACCAATCTCTTGTAAAAATTGCTTGTATTTTTGCGGGTTATGAACTGGGTTGTCTTTATGCCATTGATCAATCTGCGCTTGTAGGTGGTTTCGTTTGTTTAATAAAGCCTGATTTTCACCTTCAAGTTCACCCAGTATTTGAACCAGTAGGGTAAAAAAATCATCGGTTTTAATCTCTAAACCAGGACAAACTTCATCCGCAATGAATTGATACAGCGCTTGATGAATTTTAAATTTTTCAAGGGTTTTGTAGTTATGTGTTGACATGATTTCTATTCTTGATTGCAATAATACCGTCTTGGTCGGCATACAAAATATCACCAGGGCTTAATTTTGCACCAGACATATTGAGTTCAATGCCTTGCTCGCCCACGCCTTTTTTAATACTTTTTAAAGGGTGCGTACCGAGTGCGCGTACGCCAATTGGCATTTGGTTAATGAGTTCAGAGTCTCTGATGAATCCATAAATAATAACACCAGACCAGTTGTTTTCTATTGCCTTGCTGGCAATTTGGTCGCCCAGCATGGCGCAACGCCTAGAGCCACCTGCATCAACCACCAACACTCTGCCATCGCCTTTGGTGGACAGCACTTCTCTTACCAGTGAGTTGTCCTCAAAGCATTTAACGGTCTCAATCTCTCCAGAGAAGTTTTTATTGGCGCCATAACCCTTATAAACTGAATCTAGGTATTCTACATTCGGATGAAATTTGTCTGATAAATCACTGGTATGTTGCATAAGCCCTAACCTCGTTTTGAATAAATTTGACACATTCTGTGTTCTTGTTGATAAGGATAATAATCAATGGCATTGCCGTCTTTAATGGCTTTTTGTACCGATTGCCAGTAGTTGGCATCCAGCAGTTTCTTGTAGGATTTTTCAAAAAATACTTTGCTTTTATTGTGTGCAAACATAAAGAACCTAAACTCTTCTGGAAAGACATCTTCTGGCGCAACGTGATACCAGGGTTCGGATGCCATTTCATCTTCCTCGTATCTGGGTGGCGGAATCTTTCTAAATGTTGGCTTATCCATGGTGGTAATTTCATCATAATCATAAAACACAACACGATTTTGACGGGTAACACCGAAGTTTTTGGTGAGCATATCACCTGGGAAAATATCAGCATTGATCAATTCATCAATCGCCTGTCCATAGTCGTTAATAATATGCTCTAACTCTACATCATTAGCATTATTCATGTACAAGTCAAGCGGAATCATTTTGTTTTCTATGTATAGGTGTTTGACAATCAGTAAATCGCCTTCAATGGTAATGCTTGAACCCACTCTGGCTTTTAACTCTTCCAGCAAGTCGTCTCCTATATCACGAATAGGAAAAGCCACATTGGAGAATTCCCACGTGTCTGCCATACGCCCAACTTTACGATGGTTTTTGACGAAAAAATACTTGTCTTTGACTTTCTTTTTGGTGGTGTCTTTAGGCGGGGCAAAATTATCGTTAATCACTTTAAACACATAAGGAAACATGGGGAAGGTAAACACCGTCATTACCATGCCTTTAATGCCAGGTGCCAGAATCAATTTTTCACCCGTGCTACGAGAATATTTTAAAAAAGTTCTATACAACAATGTCTTTCCATGCTTATGCAAGCCAATCGAACTGTACAATGCCGCCTTTGTTTTGTTGGGTAAGATTGATTTAATAAAATCCACCACAGCGGCTGGATAATCAGTATCAACAAAGAAATACGACCTAGAAAAACTAAATACAATAGAAAGGTCACGGACACTGGTCAGTAACGCATCCACGTAAATACCTGTTTTTTCATCATTGAGTAGCGCAATCAATACTGGGTAAGTTCGGTTGTTTTTCATCACCACTTTGCCCACAATATAAGCCGCTTTGCGTCTGAAGAAAATGGGTTTAAGCACTTGAAGCTCAAAATTTTCATCCTCTGCCAAATCCAGTTGCAGGCTTAATTGCTCTTTTAGATGCTTAATATCAAGTGCTAAATTTTGATAAGAAACAGAAAATTCAAGTCGCTCAAAAACCAATTGCAAAGTTTGCTCTATCTCACAATTATTGATATAGTAACTGTCAATAATTGGATCATCCATATCAATGAATGTCGTTGAAATACTGGGCTTTACAAAGATAAAGTTATTGTTATAAAAACGCTTATCAAACAAAAGACAAAACACAGAATTGTAAAACGTTTCTGCTAATTCCGGTTGTTTGTGATGAGAAGTTAGGCTAATATAAGCCAACTTGGTTGCCATCCAAACCTTTTCATTGAACAAACTAATATCTTGCTCTTTTGTTAGTTCGGCACCAAATTTTTTAACCTGTTTATCATAAAAATAAAGGCGATTTTTATAATCATCCAACAGCTGCTTCCATAGGCAATTTTCAAATTTTGATTTTGCCTGTACAGAGGCCTGCCGAAAAATATCGTAGTGCTTATCAAAGCCTGCCAATATTTTTTTTGCAGTATCAACTGGGAGTTTGTCTAAATCCTGTGCGCTCATTTTATCTATTTAATAAATATTCCTCAGGCATTACAATAACATAAGTTTAAAAGTTCGAGACTAAAATTGCTCCTCTTCAGTTGACCCAGTCAACGCAGTTACAGAAGATTTTCCGCCTTGAATAACTGTGGTCACATCATCAAAATAGCCAGCACCGACTTCTTGCTGGTGAGAGGCAAATGTATAACCTTTATCAACGGCTGCAAACTCTTTTTCCTGCACTTTCTCTACATAATGCTTCATGCCATCGCCTTTGGCGTAATCATAAGCAAGGTCAAACATGTTGTACCACATATTATGAATACCCGCCAAAGTAATAAATTGATACTTATAACCCATCGCCGCAATTTCCTCTTGGAAAGAAGCAATTTGGCTATCGCTTAAATTTTTCTTCCAGTTAAAAGAAGGGGAGCAGTTGTAAGCCAATAGTTGGTTAGGGTTTTCTGCTAAAACAGCTTGCGCAAATTCACGGGCAAAACCAAGGTCTGGTTTGCCAGTTTCACACCAGACTAAATCTGCATACGGTGCATAAGCCACACCACGTGAAATCGCTTGTTCCAAACCATTTTTAACTTCAAAGAAGCCTTCAGGTGTACGTTTACCAGTCACAAATGGCGCATCATTTGGATCCACATCTGAGGTAAGTAAGGTCGCTGCTTCTGCATCTGTACGTGCCAATAGCACCGTTGGAACACCCATCACATCAGCTGCTAAACGTGCTGCCGATAGTTTTTGAATGGCTTCTTGTGTTGGCACCAAAACCTTGCCACCCATATGACCACATTTTTTTACGGCTGCCAACTGGTCTTCAAAATGCGCTGCTGCTGCACCATTGGTAATCATGTTCTTCATTAATTCATAGGCGTTTAATACACCACCAAAACCCGCTTCAGCATCTGCCACAATCGGTAGAAAATAATCGATAAAAGCTTCATCTGTGCTGTCAATACCTTTGGCGTGCTGAATTTCATCTGCGCGTTTAAAGGTATTATTAATACGACGCACCATTGTAGGTACTGAATCGTAAGCATACAAAGATTGGTCTGGATACATGGTTTCTGAAGTGTTACCATCAGCGGCCACTTGCCAGCCTGATAAATAAATTGCCTCAATGCCAGCCTTGGCTTGTTGCATTGCTTGTCCAGCCGTAATTGCACCCATGCAATTAACATAACCTTTTTTAGAACTGCCATTAACCAAATCCCACAGCTTTTCAGCACCGTTTTTGGCGTAGGTGTGTTCAACCTGTACAGACCCTCGTAAGCGCACAACATCCTCGGCACTATAAGTGCGTTTGACGTCTTTCCAGCGGGGGTTTTCAGCCCAGTCTTTTTCTAATGCTTTAATTTGTTGTTCTCTGCTTGTCATGATAGTCTCCTCTTTTGGTTAATAATTAAACATCATCATACATCAGCTTTATTTATAAATTTTGCTATATAATGTAATACTTCATATTATGAAACTTAGTAGGAGCGAACAATGAAAGATGCAAATACCAACGTCTCTGCCATAGAGAAATCTTTAATCATTATGTCTGTCTTTTCAGTAGAAAAACCCTTTCTTAGTTTGAAAGAAATTATTGCCAGGGTTGGATTTAACCCATCAACCACGCATAGGATTTTACAAACCTTGTTAGATTATGGTTATGTTGCCAGAACAAACGACAAGAATTATTGTATTGGCACCACGCCACTGTCTTTAAGTGTTATTTATCAAAAAACCAATCATTTAATGCAAATTACCCCTATTGTTGACCATATTCGTAATGCCTGTGGTGAAACGGCTTCATTTTTTATTGAACAAAACAACAGACGAATTTGTCTATATCGCGCACATTCGCATGACATGATTAGACATAATATTGACGTAGGTACTCGACTTGAATTAAACCGTGGCGCTTCTGGTCGAATTATTTTGTCCTACGGTCAGCGTCGCAACGATAAAAGTGGCTACTTTAAGAATATCCGTGATAAAGGCTATTATTTATCCGTGAATGAGCACAATCCTGATTTGTTTGCCATCTCAAAACCTGTGCTTTCTAATAGTGATAAGTTTATTGGCGCACTTACCATATCCGGACCTATTAGCCGCTTTACCGAAGATAAAAAACATAAATTTTTGCACTTATTAGAAGATCAAATTAAGCAGATTAACATCCCCTAAGGCGAGTATTGCTATCATAAAAACTTTGTTGAAAATAAATTACCAACCGAACAAATAGAGTTCATTTTTTAAATAACTCCGAGTGGCTGCCGATACGCATTAAAACCAGTTCTAAAATATTATTGTCTATTTTATAAATTAGCAATAAATCGGGTTTAATGTGGTATTCCCTATAGCCTTTAAAGTTGCCAATGAGTTTGTGGTCTTTATGTTTGGGTTGCAACGCTTTTTGCAATATAAGTTGAGAAATAATATCTTTGGTGAGATTTTGGTGCTGGGTATTTAGCTTTTTATAATCTTTTTTAAACTGAGTGGTTCTAAAAATAGAGAGCATTTGATTGCCTTAATCATCAAGGTCTGCAAATAATTCCTCGGTATTGGCAAATGATTGACCTTTTTTGTGCGCCACTTCATTGAGTGCTTGTTGTGTTGTGTTGTTAGGAATCTTAACCTCAAACGGCAGTCCTTGATTAAGCACCACCATATTATTAAATACGCCAATTGCTTGAGAATAATTAAGCCCTATCTTGTGTAGAATATTTTTTGCATTTTGATAGCTTTCTTCTTCTACTCTAATCGTTGTTTGTGTTTTCATGGTTTTATTAGTATATATAAGATGTAATTATTATATCCCAAATAACATACAATATTTATAAAATAATATGAACTGGTATAATTGTTGACAATTAATAAAAATATATGTATTATTGACGTAAATTTTGGCTTTATTTCAATAAATTGTTGACAATAATACAATGGGCACTCTAATCAATAATAAACAAAATACCTTATCTGAGCGTGTTTTTCACAGAATCAAAGAAGATATTATCTTTGGTGTGATTGCACAGGGGCAAAAAATCGTTGAGGATGATTTGGCGAAATCTTACAAGATTAGTCGTGGACCATTGCGTGAGGCGTTGCATAAATTAGAGTCTATTAATTTGGTGGATCGCAGACCACATTCTGGCTCTAGGGTGGTAACGCTAGATTATAAGATGATGCGAGAGGTGTATCAAGTCAGAGAGGCAATGGAGGGCTTTGCCACTCGACTGGCATCTTTGACCATGTCTCAAGCTGAGATTGACAACTTATATCGCTTGTTAGAGAAGCATGAGGATTCAATCAAAGAATCAAACAGCATGGTGTATTTTCAAAAAGAAGGGGATTTAGATTTTCATTATTACATCTTTTCTAAATGTCAAAACCAATGGTTGATTGATTATTTGAATAATAAGTTATACCAAATACTAAGAATGTGTCGCCATCGCACCAGTCAGATTCCTTTTAGGGTTGAGAGCGCATTGCAAGACCATCGTAATATCGTGGATGCAATCAACAATCGTGACCCTGAATTTGCAGAAATATTAATGAGACGACACGTTCAAGGTGCGTGGCAAACCATTGAACAAATGTTAAACAAACAAAATTCTTGCGCCAATGGCGAAAAATAAAAAAAGGTTAAATACTATGAGTAATGGAAAAAAATTTAGACAATTGGTTGCGCAAAGTAACCCCTTGCAAATCGTTGGTGCAGTGAATGCTTATAGCGCCATCATGGCAGAAAAATTAGGGCATCAAGCACTTTATCTGTCAGGTGGCGGCGTTGCTGCTTGTTCTTTAGGGGTACCAGATCTAGGCATCAGCACTTTGGAAGATGTATTGATCGATGCAAGGCGTATTACCGATGTGAGCAATTTACCTTTATTGGTGGATGTGGATACGGGCTGGGGTGGTGCATTTAATATTGCCCGTTGCGTCAGAGAGATGACCAGAAGTGGGGTAGCGGCGATACACATTGAAGACCAAGTGGCGCAGAAGCGTTGTGGGCATCGCCCCAATAAAGCCATTGTCAGTACTGGCGAAATGGTAGAACGCATTAAAGCGGCAGTGGATGCCAAGACAGACCCGGATTTTGTGATTATGGCAAGAACCGATGCTTTAGCGGTAGAAGGCGTGGAATCTGCATTGGAAAAAGCGGCACTTTTTGCCGAAGCAGGTGCAGACATGATTTTTCCAGAGGCGTTGAATACCATTGAGCAGTATCAGCAGTTTTCAGATGCATTAGAGATACCGATTTTGGCGAATATTACCGAGTTTGGTGCAACACCATTATTTGATAAAAATGAATTACACGCTGCAGGGGTAGATATGGTTTTGTATCCATTGAGTGCATTTAGAGCAATGAGTAAAGCGGCTGAAAATGTGTATCAACATATTTTGGCAGATGGTCACCAAAAGGATGTGGTGGACACCATGCAAACACGAGAAGAGCTCTATGATTTTTTGGATTATCATCAATACGAACAAAAACTGGACGAACTTTTTAAACAGGAGAAAGAATAATGGGCGGAGCAAAAAAAACAGGTGGCGCAGGATTGCGCGGGCAAAGTGCTGGAGAAACAGCAATATGCACAGTAGGTGTTAGCGGATCTGGACTGACGTATCGTGGCTATGATGTGGTTGATTTAGCGCAGAATACGACATTTGAAGAAACGGCTTATTTGATTCTACACGGCAAGTTGCCAAACCAACAAGAACTTAATGATTATATTGAGAAAATAAAATCTCTCAGAGGACTTTCACCTGAGTTAAAAACTGTCTTAGAGAATATTCCAAAAGACGCACACCCAATGGATGTGATGCGTACGGGTTGTTCAATGTTAGGTAATTTGGAGCAAGAGCAAAGTTTCGATGAGCAAACAGAGCAAGCGGATAGAATGTTGGCGGTTTTCCCATCTATTATTACTTATTGGTATCAATATTCTCATCATGGCAAGCGTATTGAGACCGAGACAGATGATGATTCTATTGGTGGACATTTCTTACATTTATTACACGGTAAAAAACCCAGCGAGTTGCACACGCAGGTGATGAGCGCTTCTTTGATTTTGTATGCAGAGCATGAGTTTAATGCCTCCACCTTTGCAGCTAGGGTTTGCGCTTCGACCTTATCGGACATTCATTCGGCGATTACCAGTGCCATTGGTACATTGCGTGGTCCTTTGCACGGTGGTGCCAATGAGGCAGCGAGTGATATGATTTCAAAGTGGAATGACCCAGATACTGCTGAGCAAGCACTACTGGAAATGTTGGCACAAAAACAATTGGTGATGGGTTTTGGCCATGCGGTTTATACTGAATCTGATCCACGTAATGCGGTGATTAAACAATGGTCTAAAAAATTGTCAGATGCCATGGGTGACACACATTTATATGCTGTTTCTGAGCGTGTTGAATCGGTGATGAAGCGTGAGAAAAACTTATTCCCTAATGCGGATTTTTTCCATGCATCGGCTTATGAATTTATGGGCATTCCAACCAAATTGTTTACCCCGATTTTTGTCTGTTCTCGCGTCACCGGTTGGTGTGCACATATCTTTGAGCAAAGACATAATAATCGTATCATTCGTCCGAATGCTGACTACATCGGGCCGAGTCTTCAAAAAGTTTCATTAATTACAGATAGGAGTTAATAGTGAGTACACATTTCGACGTGGCTAATCGCCCAAAAGCAGACAAGGTTCTCAGTGATATTGCTGATTACGTATTAAATTATAAAATAGATTCCGATGAGGCGCTTAATACCGCTAGAAATTGTTTGATAGACACCATTGGTTGCGGTTTGTTGGCACTCAAGTTTCCCGAATGTGTGAAGCATTTAGGCCCAATTGTGCCAGGTACAACGGTTGAAAATGGTGCCAGAGTGTTTGGACGTCCAGATGAACTTGACCCTGTGAAAGCCGCTTGGGATATTGGTGCGATTGTGCGCTGGTTGGATTTTAATGACACTTGGCTGGCTGCTGAGTGGGGACATCCATCGGATAATCTGGGTGCGATTATGGGATTGGCTGATTATATTTCACGGGTCAATATTGCCAAGGGCAAAGCGCCTTTAACCATTAAAGATGTGCTTGAGTATATGATTAAAGCACACGAAATTCAAGGTGTGATTGCCTTAGAGAACAGTTTTAATAGGGTGGGTTTGGATCATGTGTTATTGGTGAGGGTAGCCAGTACCGCTGTTGCCACACACATGTTAGGTGGTAACAAGGAACAAATTATTGATGCCCTATCACAAGCTTGGGTTGATGGCTCTTCATTACGTACTTATAGGCATGCACCTAACACAGGCTCGAGAAAATCTTGGGCGGCAGGGGACGCAACCTCACGTGCAGTGCGCCTAGCAATGATGACCATGAAAGGTGAAATGGGACTACCATCAGTATTAACAGCACCGGTTTGGGGTTTTTATGATGTGAGTTTTAAAGGCAAACCATTTACTTTTTCACAAGGGTTTGAATCTTATGTGATGGAAAATGTTTTGTTTAAAATCTCTTTCCCTGCAGAGTTTCACGCACAAACTGCGGTAGAGTGTGCAGTTATCTTGCACCCACAAATTAAGGAAAAATTTGACAGCATCGATAAAATTGAAGTTACCACCCATGAATCGGCCATTCGTATTATTGCCAAGACCGGCGTTTTGGACAATCCAGCAGATCGTGACCATTGCCTGCAGTATATGATTGCTGTAGGTTTGATTGAGGGGGATTTGATTGCTGAACATTATGAGAATGACTATCACGCACAAACATCGTTGATTGATGAGTTGCGTGATAAGATGGTTATCATTGAAGACCCAAGATACACACAGGAATACTTAGAAGCCGATAAGCGCTCGATTGCCAATGCGGTACAAGTGTTCTTTAAAGATGGCAGCAGCACTGAAAAAGTGGCAGTTGAGTATCCAATTGGACATCGCCGCCGCCGCCAAGAGGGCATCCCTCTCTTGGAGAAAAAGTTTGCCAACAGTTTAAAGGCAACTTATGCTGATGCGCACAATGAGAATATAATGACATTGTGTCTTGATCAGGAGGCCTTAGAGCAAACATCTGTTGTTGAGTTTATGAATTTATTTGCAACTTAAGTAGAGGGGGAGTTATGTCATATCAAAGTGAATATTTAAAATCCATTCAACAGCCAGAAGAATTTTGGCGTGAAAAATCTCAAGCGCTAGAGTGGTTTAAAGCGCCAGAAAAAATCTTGTCTATGGACAAAGAAGGCATCCATCATTGGTTTGCAGACGGCGAAATGAACACCTGTTATATGGCGCTTGACTATCATGTGGACAATGGGCGTGGCGATCAAGCGGCGTTGATTTATGATTCGCCTGTTACCGATACCAAAAAAACTTACAGTTATAGAGAACTGCGCGATGAAGTGGCACAATGTGCCGGTATGCTTAAAGCACAAGGCGTGGAAAAAGGCGACTGTGTCATTATTTACATGCCAATGATTCCGCAAGCGGCAGTGGCGATGTTGGCCTGTGCAAGGTTGGGCGCGATTCATTCGGTTGTCTTTGGCGGTTTTGCGGCACCTGAACTTGCTCTGCGTATTGACGATGCAAAACCCAAACTGATTATGAGCGCCTCATGCGGTATTGAAATCAGCAGGGTTATCCCTTACAAGCCTTTATTAGATGCGGCGATTGATTTGGCACAGCACAAGGTGCAAACCTGCGTTATTTATCAAAGACCCCAAGTAGCAGCAAGCCTTGTTAAAGGTCGAGATATTGATTGGCAAGACACGTGTAAAAATGCAACGCCAGCAGATTGTGTGAGCGTGAATGGCGATGATTTACTCTATATCTTATACACTTCTGGCACCACTGGCAAACCCAAAGGTGTGGTCAGAGAAAATGGCGGTCACGCGGTGGCAATGAAATACAGCATGAGCGCTATTTATGACATCAATCCTGGCGATGTGTTTTGGTCGGCTTCTGATGTTGGCTGGGTGGTGGGGCATTCTTATATTGTCTATGCGCCATTATTACAAGGTTGCACCACGGTATTCTTTGAAGGTAAACCTATTATGACGCCAGATGCCGGTGCGTTTTGGCGTGTGATTGAAGAATACAAAGTTAAGGCTCTGTTTACTGCACCTACTGCTTACAGAGCAATCAAAAAAGAAGACCCCAATGGCGAGTTTATTAAGAAATATGATATTTCCTCACTGGAGACTTTATTTTCCGCTGGCGAGCGTCTTGATCCGCCGACTTATGAATGGCTAACGCAGCGGTTTAACTTACCAGTAATTGACCATTGGTGGCAAACAGAAACAGGTTGGGCGATTTCTTCAAACATGAGAGGTGTTGAAAAAATGCCTGTTAAACCAGGCTCATCGACTGTACCAGCACCCGGATTTGATGTACATATTTTGGATGACAATGGCAAAGAATTAGCTGCCAACAAACAAGGAAACATTGCCATTAAATTACCTTTAGCGCCAAGCTCCCTAACCACAGTTTGGGGCGATATAGAGCGATTTAAAGCCGGCTATTTAGAGACCTTTCCTGGGTTTTATGTGAGTGGCGACGGTGGATACATTGATGAAGATGGTTATTTGTTTGTCATGGGGCGTACCGATGATGTGATTAATGTCTCAGGGCACCGCTTATCTACGGGTGAAATGGAAGAGATTATTGGCACCCATGAAGCCGTGGCAGAATGCGCCGTGGTGGGACGTCATGATGAACTCAAAGGGCAAATGCCACTGGGTTTTGTGGTATTAAAATCTGGCGATAACAGCAATCAAGACGAACTTAAACAAGCCTTAGTCAGTTTAATGCGTGCGAAAATTGGTGCGGTTGCTTGTTACAAAGAGAGTGTCATTGTAGAGCGCCTGCCTAAAACACGTTCTGGCAAAATCCTGAGAAAAACCATGCGCCAAATTGCCGATGGAGAGGAATATGTGGTGCCATCCACCATTGATGATCCAGCGATTTTGGATGAAATCAAACAGGCGCTGCAAGGATAAAAGCGATGCAATCGGTATTGGACATAGGCAATGGTATCAGTTTGTTGGATGCCAGATATATTCAAGAAGATATCGCTGCGGTCTATCTGCTGAGGCAGGCTGATGAAGTGGCAATTATTGAAACGGGCACTAAATACACCCTGCCCCATATAGAAAAAGCACTCAATCAGCAAGGCTTGAGCTTTGCTGATGTTGCTTATGTTATTCCCACCCATGTGCACCTTGATCACGCTGCCGGTGCGGGTATGTTGATGGATGTTTGTGACAATGCCAAGTTGGTGATACACCCCTATGGTGCTAGACATATGATTGACCCCAGCAAGTTGATTGCCGGCACTATCGCGGTTTATGGCGAAGAAAAATTTCAGCAATTTTATGGCGAAATCGTGCCGGTAGATGGCAATCGTGTGATTGAGGCGGGCGATGGATTTACCTTGGATTTTAATGGCAGAATACTGGAATTTTTAGACACCCCAGGCCATGCTCGGCATCACTTTTGTGTTTGGGATAAGCTAAGTCAATCGATGTTTACTGGTGATACTTTTGGTCTTTCTTATCGAGAATTTGATGTGGGCGATGCGGTGTTTATATTTCCCACCACCACGCCGGTGCAATTTGACCCTGAGGCTTTAATTGCCAGCATTGAGCGTATTGCTTCCTACCAACCCAAACAAGTATGCCTGACACATTTTGGTGCGATTGAGCCAACACCCAGCGTGGTGGCACAACTTAAAGAAGGGGTGCGGTATTTTAGTGATTTGGCTAGGGAATACGCCAATCATGCCCAAGCGCAAACAATGATTGAAAGCTCAATGATGGATTATTTGTTACAAGGGCTACAAAATATGGGCGTTAAAGACAGGGATTTTTGTGAGCGAAAATTAAAAAATGATGTCGCATTAAACACACAAGGTTTAATATACTGGCAACAAAATCTTTCTTAATTATAGGAGTAAAAAAAATGGATGTAAAAACTGCATTGGAGAATCGTAAATCAACGCGCGCTTTTTTAGACAAAACCGTTCCGTTTGAAGTTATTAACGCCGTTTTAGAGCAAGCAAAAGCGGCGCCTTCTGGGGTCAATACACAACCTTGGAAGGTCGCTGTAGTGACGGGCGAGAGCAAAAAAAGCCTTGAAAGTAAAATGGAAGTTGAATTTCGCGCTGGCAATAAAGGGGTGATGGACTACCAATACTACCCACAGCAATGGGAAGGGGAATATAAGGAAAGACGCAAAACTTGTGGCTTGTTAATGTACTCTACTTTAGAGATTGGGCGTGAGGATAAAGAAAAGCAAATCAACCAATGGGCAGCCAACTATCGTGCTTTTGATGCGCCCGTCATGTTGCTGTTTTTCATCGATAAAGTCATGGAAAAAGGTTCTTATTTGGACTATGGTATGTTTTTACAATCCATAATGCTGTCCGCGGTTGAACATGGGCTTGCCACTTGTCCACAAGCCGCTTTGGCAGAATACCCTGATATCGCTAGAGAAGCGTTGGGTTATGACGACGAACATGTGTTGATTTGTGGCATGGCAATGGGTTATGAAGATACTTCTGCTATCGTTAACAGCTATCGAACTGAACGTGAAGACTTAGACAAAATTGTTAAATACTTTACTTAGAAGCCTTTGCATAAATATGAACAATCAGTAAAAACACACTATTATCTGCTGAGAGATTTTTTTAAACGCTACCAATAGATAGAAAACTTAATTCTTGCAGCGTTTTTTGATAAAATTCATCCAATTTAAAAAACACATCAAACGATGATAATAATCCCAGCAATAGATTTAAAAGATGGGCAATGTGTGCGCTTGAGACAAGGTCTAATGGAGGATACCACGGTATTTTCTGATAACCCCGTAGAAATGGCAGCGCAGTGGGTGGCACAAGGTGCAAAGCGGTTGCACTTGGTGGATCTGAATGGTGCATTTGAAGGCAAACCTGTGAATGCAAGTAGTGTGACTGAGATTAGCAAAGTGTTTCCTGATTTACCTGTGCAGATTGGTGGCGGTATTCGAGACATGAAGATTGCTAATGCTTATGTGGAAGCAGGGGTTAGTTACCTTATTATTGGCACGATGGCGGTGACGCACCCTGAGTTTGTGGCACAGTTGTGTCGTGAATTTCCAGGCAAGGTGATTGTGGGCTTAGATGCTAATGATGGCTTGGTAGCCACAGAAGGTTGGGCGAATAAGACCGATTTACATGTGGTGGATTTATCGAAAAAGTTTGAACAAGATGGGGTAAGTTCCATTGTGTATACCGACATCGCCCGAGATGGCATGATGCAAGGTGTCAATGTTGAGGCAACGGCAAGCCTTGCCAAGCAAACTTCCATCCCCATCATTGCCTCGGGCGGCATTACTAATATGGACGATATTGTGAATTTATTAGCTGAAACTGACCACGGCATTATGGGTGCTATTACTGGGCGAGCAATTTACGAAGGCACACTAAATTTTGCTCAAGCTCAAGCTTTGTGTGATGAAAATTGAAGTTGCCTACGCCCTGCAAGACAAGCAAACACTACTTGCTTTTGAAGTAGATGAGGGCACAACACTGCAACAAGCGATAGAATTGTCGGGCATTATAGACACCTATCCACAAATTGACTTATCCAAAGACAAAACCGGTATTTTTGGTAAGATTACTAAATTGGATACTGTGTTGCGTGAAAAAGACAGAGTTGAAATTTATCGACCACTCATTGCCGACCCAAAAAAGGTGCGTAAAGAACGCGCTGCACAGGGTAAAAAGATGCGTGGTGGTAAAACAGACTGATTTTTGTTAAAATAGCGCTCTGGACACTATTAAACCTTAGATGAACAAAGAAAGACCCCCCTCGACATTATCTTTTCTACAAAGATTAAAAAAACGATTTTTCTATGCACCACTAAGCTCAAGTGATGAGTTATTACAATCTTTAAAAGAGGCCGAACAAAGCCATGTGATTGATTCGCACTCGCGTTCAATTATTGAAGGTACCATGCAACTTGAGAATATGGAAGTGCGTGATGTGATGGTACCTAAGTCAAAAATGATACTGATTGACCATCAGGCTAGCACCAAGGATTTGCTGAATATTATGGTTGATTCTGCGCACTCTAGATTTCCAATCATTAACAGCGAGCAACACAAAATATTGGGTGTTATTTTAGCCAAGGATTTGCTGAGTTATTTTGCAGGTGAGCGAGAATCTGAATTCAATTATAAACAATATTTACGGGATGCTATTTTGGTGCCAGAAAGCAAAACCTTGGGTGCGTTGTTAAGGGATTTTCAGCAGAAAAAATCACACATGGCGATTGTGATGGACGAATATGGCGAGATTGCAGGTTTGGTCACCTTGGAAGATGTGTTAGAGCAGATTGTGGGTGAAATTGAGGACGAACACGATTTAGAAGAGGACAATATTATTGATTTTAGCGGTGGTCGTTACTTACTCAAAGGGCATACCACCATTGAAGAATTTAATGAATTCTTTGGTATTAAACTACAAGCACAGGACGTGGATACTGTGGCAGGCTTAGTCGTTTCTGAGTTTACTTATTTGCCAGAGCAAGCTGATGAAATTGATTTACAAGGGTTTCATTTTAAAGTTTTAAAAGCCGATTCCCGAAGATTGCGTTCCTTAGAAGTCACCAAAAACTAACAACTAAAAATATGCAAAAATCTTTAGAACAAACCGCACAAACAGCCATTGAGTTGTTAAAAAAATATAAGGTTAGTGAGTATGAATTACTACTTGATTCAAGCTCGGGTATTTCCACTGCGGTTAGATTGGGCGAGGTTGAAACTTTGCAATATCATCTGGATAAAAACTTTGAAGTCAATGTGTTTTTTGGTAAAAAGAAAGGCCATGCATCAAGCGTTGATTTAAGCAAAAGCAGCCTTGAGAAAACCATTGAATCTGCTTGTTTAATTGCAAAATACACACAAGATGACCCATTTAATGGCTTGGCGCCAAAAGAACTTATGGCATTTGACGCCCCTGATTTGGATTTGTATTATCCTTGGGAATTGGGCGCACAACAAAGCATTGATATTGCCAAAGCCTGTGAAGAAGTTGCACTTGCACAAGATGAAATTAGCAATTCCGATGGTGCAGAAGTATCCAGTTTTCAAGGTGAGGGCTTATACGCCAACTCTCATGGTTTGATTACCACGCAAAATAGCACTCGTCATTCATTGTATTGTTCGTTAATTGCCAGTCGTGCTGAGGATATGCAAACAGCTTATGAATACACAACAGCCATTGATACCAATGATTTGGAAACTTCACAACGACTTGGGGAAAAAGCAGCAAAACTTGCCCAGCAAAAATTAGGCGCTCGTTCGCTTGGTTCAAAAAAATGCCCTGTAATTTTTACCCCACGTTTATCTGGTGGTTTATTTTCGCAGCTTTTAGGCGCATTGGGCGGTGCCAGGCAATACAAAAAATCCAGTTTTTTATTAAACAGTATTGATCAGTTGGTGTTACCAGAAACCCTCAGTTTACGCGAACACCCCTTTGCTCAAAAAACATTAGGCGCTAAAGCGATTGATCGCGATGGTGTGCTGAAGCGTGAGCAATATTTTATTGAAAATGGACGTGTTAAAAGTTATGTGATGGGGCAATATTCTGCCAATCAATTAGGCTTAAAAACCACTGCGAATGCAGGGGGTGTCAGCAACGCCATTGTAGAATCCGATTTTGCAGGGGGTTTAGATGAAATGATTAAAGCCATGGGCGAAGGCTTGGTCGTCACAGAGATGATGGGGCAAGGCGTGAATGCAACCACAGGCGATTATTCTCGTGGTGCATTAGGGTTTTGGGTGGAAAATGGTGAAATCCAATATCCCGTATCAGGGCTGACGATTGCGGGTAATCTTAAAGATATGTTGCTAGGTATTGTGCACGTGGGCAATGATGTGGACTGGCGTAGCAACATTAAAGTAGGCTCTGTTTTAATTAATCAAATGACAATAGCAGGCGAATAATTTATAAATTAACTTATAAGCCCGGCTCGGCGTGCCCTTTGGGTATATAAGTAGGAGTAATAATGCAGTACGACATAATTATTATTGGCGGTGGCATGGTTGGGCAGGCGTTTGCCTTATCGATGGCAAAGCATAATCTCAATATTGCCATTATTGAGCCGAATAACCCAAATCCTAAAATCCAAGAAAATTTTCACACCCGTGTGAGTGCAATTACACCCACCTCAGAAGCGCTGTTAAAAGACATTGGTGTGTGGGATTTGATTCAGCGCAAACAAGCTTTTAGCAATACCCATGTATGGGATGAAAATTCACATGGACACTTAGACTTTTCGGCGACTGATGATGACAGTACACATTTGGGGCACATTATAGAAAACGATTGTATTCAGTCGGCGATGTACGGTGCATTGTCTGATACCAAGGTAGAATTTATCGGTGCTAAACTTGATAGTTTTGATAAAACTGAGCAAGGTTATCGCGTGATTTTAGATGACGATAAGCAATTGGAATGTTCGTTGTTGATTGGTGCAGATGGTGCGCGCTCACGTGTTAGAGATTTGGCAGGTATCGCCTTTAGCGAAAATAACTATCAGCAAAAAGCCATTGTTTGTAATATTCGCGCAAGCAAATCTTTTGACAGTACAACTTGGCAGCGATTTTTATCCAACAGCATTATTGCCTTATTACCGCTTGGTGAGTATGAGGCATCCATTGTTTGGTCGGCAGAAAATCCTTTGGCTGATGAGTTGTTGGCATTGTCGCCACAAGACTTTGCCAAGCGACTTTCAGCGGGCGTGGAACTTCGTTTTGGCGAATTTGAGGTGCTTAGCGAGATTCAAGCCTTTCCACTGATTGAGAGAAGTGCCAAAGATTATGTGCAAGAAAATTTAGCGCTTATTGGCGATGCAGCGCACAATATACACCCATTAGCCGGTCAGGGTGTTAATCTTGGTTTTTCAGACGTTCGTGAATTATCACAACAATTGAAAAAAAATATCGACAATTTAGGAGATTATTTAGTATTAAGAAAATACGCCAGAGCCAGAAGATTAGATAACGAGTTGATGGCAAAAACCATGAGCGGACTCAATTGGATTTACAAAGAGAATAATGAACCACTCAGATGGGCGCGTGGTTTTGGCATGAATTTAATCAACAAAAGCCCAACGCTAAAATCGTTTTTTCAAAAACATGCCACAGGCACTTCCTGATACTCTTGAGATTGTTGCAAAATAGCGTAAAACACTATTTTGCAACAATTCAAGCACAATTTAAATTGGGGAAGGGCTTTAAAATCAATGACTTCAAAATCTTGAAATTTTTACCCTTCCCAAAAAAACCATCCCAAAATTGTGTTGCAAAGGTCTCACTATAACTTTAGGTATTTTGAAGCAGACTAACGCCTGTCATTTCTTTTGGTTTGTCAATACCCATCATAAATAGGAGTGTGGGGGTAATATCACACAACCGACCTTGTGGATAACGAATAAATTCTAAGTTTTGTTCTCCCACATAAATCAGCGGCACGGGATTGTTTGTATGGGCGGTGTGGTTTTGCTGCGTGGTTTTATCCAACATTTGTTCTGCATTGCCATGATCAGCGGTAATTAACATTTCAGATTGCGTGCGACGTACACTTTTATAAATTTCACCCATACATTTATCTACCGCTTCGACCGCCTTAATGGTGGCATCTAAATCACCCACATGGCTCACCATATCTGTATTGGCAAAATTACAAATAATAACATCGTATTCTTGCGCATCAACTGCCTCAATGAGTTTTGCGCTCAGTTCAAAGGCACTCATTTCGGGCTTTAAGTCATAGGTGGCAACTTTTGGCGATGGGATTAAGATGCGTTTTTCGCCTTTAAAGGGCGCCTCGATGCCGCCATTTAAAAAGAAAGTCACATGGGCATATTTTTCACTTTCTGCCATTCTTAACTGACTTAAACCAAGATTGGACAGGTATTCTCCCAGTGTATTTTTGGGTATGGTTGTCTGATAAGCAACATCTAAATTGAATTCTTTTTTGTATTCGGTTAAGCAAACAAAATGTGTGTTTGCAAAGTTTTCTCTGTCAAAGTGTTTGAAGGTTGTATCGGTAAATGCTTGGGTGATTTGTCGTGCACGATCGGCACGATAATTCATAAATATAATCACATCATCTTCACTGATGGGTGTTTTTTGACCAATCAAACTGGGCTCAATAAACTCATCGCTTTCCCCTCTCTGGTAGGCGCCATCAATGGCTTGGCTTGCAGATGAATAGCTAAATGCCGCTTGTGAATTTGCAATCAAATCATAAGATTTTTTAATTCTTGACCAGTGATTATCGCGATCCATTGCATAGTATCTGCCAATAACAGAAGCAATACGCCCCACGTCAAAGCGGTTGATTCTAACTTCCAGTTGTTCTATGTATTTTTTAGCACTTTTTGGCGCCACGTCTCTGCCATCGGTAAACAGATGCAGACATACTTTTTTACAGTTGTTTTCACTAAGCACTTTTAGCATTGTATGAATATGACGTTGGTGTGAATGCACGCCACCGTCCGAGAGCAGTCCAAATAAATGAATGGTTTTGTTGTTTTCTTTGGCAATATCAATGGCTTTATTAAAAACAGGATTGAGGCAAAATTGTTGGTTTTCAATCTCATTGTCAATCCGGCTTAAATCTTGCTCGATAATACGCCCTGAACCGATGCTTAAATGCCCCACTTCAGAATTTCCCATTTGTTCTTTTGGTAAGCCAACGTTAGCACCACTAGCGCCAATAAGTGTATGTGGGTGCTGTTGTTTAATGTTGTCTAAGTTAGGCGTGTTGGCCAGCGCAATAGCGTTGTTCTTGGCTGTTTCGGAGTGTCCCCAGCCATCTAAGATGATCAGCAGTTTGGTTTGTTTCATTTTTTTAGATGGATGAAATAATGCTTTATTTAGGTTAATTGTTAAAAAATAAATAGGCCAATTAACTTCTCGATAATACCACAACTTGCGCTTGGGACAAGTTTTAATTAAATAGGTTTTTTACAAAAAATCAAGATATAAAAAAATTCATAAAAAATCATATTACTTAGTGAAATAGTCGCTATATTAAACAGTTATAGTTGGCAAGACTTATCATTTATAATGAGTCTATTGGGTGGTGAGGTTGACTGTTGTTTATTACTGTATTGGTGGGTGGTTATGAATGATTATATTATTTGGTTAAAAGAAGTCGGTATTCAAGATATTAATACCGTTGGTGGTAAAAATGCCTCTTTGGGGGAGATGATATCTACCCTATCTCAAAAGGGTGTGCGTGTTCCTGGTGGTTTTGCTACCACAGTTAAAGCGTTTAATAGTTTTTTAAGCCACAACAATCTTAAAGAAAAGATTGACAATGCGCTAAAAGATTTAGATATCACCGATATTAAATTACTCACTGAGACTGGTGAGAAAATTAGAGCTTGGATTGAAAACAGCCCCTTTCCTGATGAGTTGCACTACGTTATTGTGGAAGCTTATCAGCAGTTGCAAGCAGAACTGGGCGCAGAGGCAACTTTTGCAGTGCGCTCTTCCGCTACTGCAGAAGACCTGCCTGAAGCCTCTTTTGCTGGACAGCAAGAAACCTATTTAAATGTCAGTGGCATTGACGCCATATTGGATTCTATACGCAAAGTATTTGCCTCGCTTTACAATGACCGTGCTATCTCTTATCGTGTGCATCAACATTTTGATCATGATGCAGTTTTTCTTTCAGCAGGCATTCAGCAAATGGTGCGTAGCGATATCGCTGCCAGTGGCGTGATGTTTTCACTGGATACCGAATCGGGTTTTGATGATGTGGTGTTTATTACGTCCTCTTATGGACTGGGTGAGACGGTGGTTCAAGGCTCGGTTAATCCAGATGAATTTTATGTACACAAGCCTACTTTAAAAGCAAAAAAACACGCCGTGCTAAGTCGTAATCTTGGCTCTAAGTTAATTAAGATGACCTACGGGGAAAAAGGTGGGGTGGTGGTTGAATCCGTGGACGAGCAACAACAACGAAGCTTTAGTCTTAACGACCAACAAGTGCAAGAACTGGCACATTATGCGGTGCTTATTGAACAACATTACGGCTGCCCTATGGATATAGAGTGGGCACTTGATGGCAATGACAACAAACTCTATATTGTGCAAGCACGCCCAGAAACGGTCAAAAGCCGTGAGAAGAACGCCCAACAAATAGAGCGCTATCAGTTGAAAGAAACCAGTGAAATCTTAAGCAGTGGTCGTGCCATTGGTCAGCGTATTGGCAAAGGACGGGCACGCATTTTGGCTGATTTATCCAATATGGATAAACTGCAAGATGGCGATGTTTTGGTGACTGATATGACCGACCCTGACTGGGAACCTGTGATGAAAAGAGCCTCTGCCATTATCACCGACAGAGGAGGGCGTACTTGTCATGCTGCCATTATCGCCCGTGAGTTAGGCGTACCTGCGATTGTTGGCACCGGTGATGGCAGTCATAAAATTAAAGAAGGCGAGTGTGTGACTGCTTCTTGTGCCGAGGGAGACACAGGTCATATTTATGAAGGTTTACTTGATTTCGAGCGCAATGAAATTCCTGTTGACGCACTGCCAGAAATCAGTACAAAAGTAATGATGAATGTTGGCAACCCAAGTCGAGCGTTTGACTTTGCCAGTATCCCTAATAAGGGGGTTGGGCTGGCACGTCTTGAATTTATTATCAACAACACGATTGGCATCCACCCTAGAGCCTTGTTGGAATTTGATTCGCTGGATAAAGCGGTGCAGCATGAAATTAACTTGCGAACTTCAGGCTATCAAAGCCCCGTTGATTTTTATGTTGAAAAATTAACAGAAGGCATTGCAGTCATTGCCGCTGCTTTTTCTCGTGCGCCTGTGATTATTCGCATGTCTGACTTTAAATCTAATGAATACGCCAATCTTTATGCTGGTGAAAGTTACGAGCCTCATGAAGAAAATCCGATGCTGGGTTTTCGTGGTGCTGCCCGATATTTATCAGACAACTTTAGAGCGTGTTTTGAGCTGGAATGCCAAGCGATTAAAAAAGCACGCAATGAGATGGGGTTTGATAATATCGAGATTATGATTCCCTTTGTTCGTACTTTGGATGAAGCAAAAGGGGTTATCGAACTTTTAAAAGACAACGACCTTGAGCGTGGCAAAGATGGCTTGCGTGTGATTATGATGTGTGAATTGCCGATTAATGCGCTACTTGCCGATGACTTTTTAGAATATTTTGATGGTTTTTCCATTGGCTCAAATGACATGACACAACTGACTTTGGGCATGGATCGTGATTCAGAATTGGTGGCAGCAGATTTTGATGAGCGCAATCCTGCGGTTAAGAAAATACTGTCCATGGCTATTGAAGCTTGTCATAGGCATGGGAAATATGTCGGTATTTGTGGACAAGGCCCTTCTGACCATCCTGATTTGGCGCTTTGGCTGCTTGAGCAGAAAATTTCTAGTATTTCTTTGAATCCAGACACGGTGGTTGAGACTTGGAACGCTCTAGCGGGTATTGAGTTGAACGAGACTTCTTAATGACCCAAGTAACCAGAACTGCCTTTTTTGTCTCCGACAGAACTGGTATTACTTCTGAGGCGTTGGGCAATAGTCTGCTCACGCAATTTTCAGATATAAAGATTAAAAAAATCAGCCTTTCTTTTATTAATACACTGGACAAAGCCAAGAAAGCAGTGAATGAAATCAATCAACGCGCACAACTTGATGGAAAACCGCCACTGATTTTCAGCACACAAATTACCAAAGAATATCGTGACTTATTGGCCAATAGTGAGGGCATTTTTTTTGATTTTTTTGACACATTTATCTCGAAGATGGAGCGTGCCCTAGATGCTGAATCCTCTCATAAAACAGGACTTTCACATGGCTTGAGCTCGCAAAAAAATTACTTGGGCAGGATTGATAGTATCAATTTCGCACTGAACAATGATGATGGCAGCAGTATTAAGAATTATGATGATGCGGATATTATTCTGATTGGTGTTTCTCGTTCTGGGAAGACACCGACTTGCTTATTTTTGGCGTTGCAATACGGTATTTATGCTGCCAACTACCCACTCATAGAACAAGATTTAACCACAGACAAAATCCCCCAGATGTTGCAAGCGCATAAAGACAAATTATTCGCCCTGACCATCAACCCAACACATCTGCACAAAATCCGCAGCGAACGCAGGAGCAATAGTGTGTATGCTACTTTGTCGCAATGTCAAAAAGAAGTTCGCCGTGCAGAGAGTATATTTGCTGCAAATGGCATTGCCTCAATTGACAGCAGTCAGATGTCCATCGAGGAAATTGCAACTTTAATTATTAATAAGAAAAACCTCAAACACCTTCGATAAATCAGTCATAAATTTTGCTTGGAGTGATGATTGCATCAAGTTTTATGTCCCAAGGTTGTGTATCAATTTTGTCTAGTTGTTGACAATCAAAGGCTAAGCCGTAAAGTTTTGGTTTGCCATGGTCTATTGAATGCTTTTTAAAATCTAAGGTGCGATCATAAAAACCACCCCCCATGCCAATGCGGTTTTTGTTTTTGTCAAACCCCACCAAAGGCATAAAAATAATATCAAGTTGTTTGCTGTCTAATACTTCAGTGGCAATAGGCTCATCAATGCCAAATTTATTTTTTTTAAAGCGTTTTCCAGCTTTTGCAAATTTAAGTTTTTTATCTTCTAATATTGGTAGATAGAGTTCAACACCTTGCGCTTCTAAGAAGCGATAAATGTGTTTTGGGTCAATTTCATCGTCATTTTCTAAATACAGCGCTACCTTTTGTACGTGTTGAATATCCTCTATTTTTTGCACTTGATGTGACAATTGTTTGGCAAATTGTTCGCGTTCGTGCGCCTCAATAGCTTGTCGCTTAAGTCTGAGTGATTGACGGGTTGCTTGCACGGTGTGTTTTGTCGCGTATTTTTGAATTCGGGCGTCTATTGCCGTGTGGCCATAAACCTGAACTCTATAGTTCAAGGCGGAAGTTTGAAATCTACCGCAGGCTTCCCACTTCAAGGTGGGCTTGCTCAATAGCAGACTATCGCATTTCCTTATTTTTTTATTTATCAGCTCAGGGGACAAAAGCCACCCATAAACACAATAGACGCTTACCATTATAATACTAAATCCGTATCAATATCAAGCATCGTTTTTATTTATCACATTTAGACCCAGACCCGGTTTGGGTCTAAATGTGATATTTATTCTAGGGTAGGGCATATAGAGCGTAAAATCCAACAGTCTCTATTACTTGTTCAGACTTTATTGTGAACCCAACCGATTTTTCCGCATTGAATCTAAAGCCTGATTTGTTAAAGAACATCAGCAGCCTGGGTTATCAGACCATGACACCTATTCAAGCGCTTAGTCTGCCGGTTGTTTTATCTGGTAAAGATGTGATTGGACAAGGTAAAACCGGTTCGGGAAAAACGGCAGCTTTCGGTTTAGGTTTGTTGCAAAAATTGGACGTAAAAGCCTTTAGGGTGCAATCACTTGTGTTGTGCCCAACACGTGAATTGGCAGATCAAGTGGCCAGTGAAATTCGTAAACTTGCAAGAAGCATTCACAATATCAAGGTTTTAACACTTTGTGGTGGCGCGCCTTTTGGGCCACAAATTGGCTCATTGGCGCATGGTGCTCATATTATTGTTGGCACACCAGGGCGTATTGAAGAACATTTGCGTAAAGACACGTTAAAACTGGAATTTGTCACCACACTTGTTTTGGATGAGGCAGACCGTATGTTGGATATGGGTTTTCAAGAAACCATTGATAAAATTATTGAAAAAGTACCCAGCAACCGTCAAACCTTATTATTTAGCGCCACATACCCTGATGAGATTGCCGATATTTCTCATCGTGCAAAACCCTACGATTCTTAAAGCCCCTACGACTGAGGAAAAAACCAATATTAAACAATATTTCTATTTGACCAATACCGATGACGAGCGCATGAATGCACTGAGAATATTGCTTGCCAAACACAAAGTAGAATCCACGCTGGTATTTTGCAATACCAAAAGTGATACACAGGCGGTGGCAGATGAGTTGGTCTATTATGGGTTTTATGCGCTTGCGATTCATGGCGATTTAGACCAAAGAGAGCGTGACCAAGCGTTGATTCGTTTTGCCAATGGTAGTGTTTCTGTGTTGGTCGCAACCGATGTTGCCGCACGAGGTTTGGATATTAAAGATTTGGATATGGTGATTAATTTTGATGTTGCTCATGAGCCAGAAGTGCATGTACATCGTATTGGTCGTACAGGTAGAGCGGGCAGTCATGGTATTGCTTGTACATTCTTTAGTGACAGACAAGCACGTAAATTAGAAGCCTTGGACATTGATTTATCAAGCGCTCATGAGCCCTTACCCAGTGAAACATATTTGGATAAAGCGGTTAAAAAACCAGCAATGACGACGCTGAAAATTGATGGTGGAAAAAAACAAAAATTACGCCCTGGTGATATTGTCGGCGGACTGACTGGTAAAGGCGGGCTTGCAGGGGATCAGATTGGCAAAATTAATGTTGCCAGTAACTGGTCTTATGTGGCAGTGCGTTCAGAATTGGTTAAAACCGCACTCAAAAAAATTCAAAACGACAAGCTTAAAAGTAAAACTTTTAGAGTTAGAATTTTGTCTTAGTTTTTTGTTCTAGTCTTTCAAAGGTTCAACACTAAAGTCTTCCCAGTCCACAGTATCGTAGGTGATGGTGAAGCCGTGTAGCATTTGCGAGACTTGTACTTTTAGCTCATCAGGCAGTTGCCAAACTCGGTTACACTCTTGAAAGCCTCGTACATCCATAAAATTATTAACACGAATCACATCTTTTTTACTGAGCTCTAAATTGGTAAAAGTGGTAATGACTTCGCTGGTAAATTCAGGTTTAGACAAGTTGTAATACCCTGATTTATCATATCTTCTAACGGTTTCAATACACTTTTGTATGTGCGCTGTTAGTTTGTCAACATCATTATATTCTTGGGTAACAGAAGTGACTTTATCGCCCTCAATAACAACGGCTGTAATCTCTGGAAAAGCTTTTATTTTTTCAATGCTCATGGTAATAAGTTTTGTAATGAGGTGCCATTTTAATCTGTATTGGTATTGATAAAGATATAATAAAGTAATATAATGTAATACAAATAACTACAAAGAGACTAACTTATGGGCGTTACCAGTATTCGTTTAAATCCTGACATAGAAAAACCACTTGCTGATTTAACGCAGCAGTTAGACAGAAGTAAGAACTATCTTATTAATCAAGCAGTAGCAGAATTTATCTCACGCCAAGCAATGGAAAAACAACGTTGGCAAGACACGCTTGAAGCACTAGAGTCTGTTAAAAATAATCAACTTATTGATGCCAAGAGTGTTGAAAAATGGATGGACAGCTGGGGAAGTGAGGACGAACTACCAACACCCACTCCGTGACTATTCGCTATACGCTTGAATCTTTATCAGATTTAGAGCGACTGCGCACTTTTATCGTCGAACAAAATCCAGTGGTTGCACGTAGAATAGTAGATGAATTAAAGCAGGGGATTCATCAATTGAACAACTTTCCAATGCTTGGTATCGAAGTGATGAACGCACCCAGTGCTGTAAACATTAGAGACCTGTTTATTACCAATTACACAGTGCGCTATCTTGTTGCAAATACCGATATCTACATATTAAGAATTTGGCACGATAGAGAAGATGAGCGTAATAATACCATTTATAAATAGTTTTGCTTATAACAAAAACAAAAGGAATTTTTTAAATTGATAGGCAGTAATTTTTATTCAGATTGAGGCATAAAGCAAACGAGTTTCAGGAGTTTATTAATGATAAATGACTGATACGAGGCTTGATTTATAACAAAAATCTGGATGAAAAGTACGCCTATAAATTAGTGTTTGAAATGACGCATGCCTGTAAACACCATCGCAATCCCATGTTCATTCGCTGCTGCAATCACTTCTTCATCACGCATCGAGCCGCCCGGTTGAATAATTGCCTTAATACCTGCTTGTGCGGCGGCATCAATCCCATCTCTAAATGGGAAGAAAGCATCGGATGCCATGACCGAACCTTCAACTTTTAGACCTTCATCAGCGGCTTTAATACCAGCAATTTTTGCTGAATAAACGCGAGACATTTGTCCGGCACCCACCCCAATGGTCATTTTATTTTTAACATAAACAATAGCGTTGGATTTAACCGCTTTGGCAACTTTCCAAGCAAACAACAAATCTTGGATTTGCTCGGCTGTTGGCGCTAAGTCACTCACGCATTTAATCTCATTTTCGGTAATGACACCCAAGTCTTTGTCTTGTACCAACAAGCCGCCAGTCACACGTTTATAGTCTAATGATGCCTGTGCCTTATTCAGCTCGCCACATTCTAAGACACGTACATTTTGCTTGCTTGATAGCACGGCTTTGGCGTCATCATCGACAACGGGAGCAACAATAACTTCAACAAATTGACGCTCAATAATGGCTTGTGCGGTTTTTTTGTCTAAGTTGCGATTAAAGGCAATAATGCCACCAAAGGCTGAGGTTGGGTCGGTTTTAAAAGCATCATCGTAGGCGTCAAAAATATTTTCACGTACCGCCACACCACAGGGGTTGGCATGCTTAACAATCACGCAAGCAGACTCATTAAAACCACGCACACATTCAAGAGCGGCATCTGCATCTGCCATGTTGTTGTAAGACATTTCCTTACCTTGGCATTGAACAGATGCTGCAACACAAGCTTCAGCGATATTATTTTCAACATAGAAAGCGGCTGATTGATGCGGATTTTCACCATAGCGCATAGACTGTGTTTTTGTTAGTTGCAAGTTCATGGTATGCGAGAAACCATCTGTTCCCTTGCCCAAATAATTAGCAATAGCGCCATCATATTGTGCTGTATGTTCAAAGGTTTTGAGTGCCAATTTAATACGGGTGTCTAATGTGGTGTCTCCTGCTGTATTGATTTCATCCATTACACTTTGGTAGTCTTCACTATCTACCACAACGGTTACTGATGCATGATTTTTTGCGCTAGAACGCAACATGGCAGGCCCACCAATATCAATATTTTCAATGGCATCTTCCAAGGTGCAGTTTTCATTAGCAATGGTTGCTTGGAAAGGGTAGAGGTTAACCACCACCAAATCAATTGGGTTGATATCGTTTTCTGCCATAACCGCTTCATCAAGTCCACGACGTGCAAGAATGCCACCGTGAATTTTTGGATTAAGCGTTTTAACACGACCCGCCATCATTTCTGGGAAACCTGTGTAATCTGAGACTTCAATCACTGGGATATTATTATCAGCTAAAAGTTTGGCAGTACCGCCTGTGGAAAGAATTTCTATGTCTTTACTGGCTAAAAATTGTGCCAGTTCAAGAGCTCCTGTTTTGTCAGAAACACTGATGAGTGCGCGTTTTATCATTGTTTTAGTTTGGATTATTTAAGTTTGTAGCGTTCGATTTTTTTCTTTAAAGTGCCACGATTCATGCCTAGAATTTTAGCGGCTTCACTTTGGTTTTGTTTCACCATATCTAGGACAAATTTAATGGTAATAGATTCACTTTCTTGCATCACCATTTTATGTACGCCAGAAGCTGCTTCGCCATTTAATTGTTTAAAGTAGCGGTTTAACTTTGTGTTGATACAATTTGGTAAATCAGTCGAACTCATTAATGCAATCTCTGAAGTGTTGGTATTGTTCCTTAGAAGCGTCAATTTTACTAATTTTTGCAAAGCAAGTTTGAGGTTTATTTTGAAAATGTTGCAAATACCAAAGAATATGCTTTCTGGCAATACGCACACCCAGTAAATCCCCATAAAATTGGTGAATTTGTTGAATATGTTCAAGTGCGGTTTGTTTTTTTAATGCAGAGGAAATAGGTTTGATGGGTTTGCCCATTTTTAGGTAGTAATCAATTTCGCTAATAATCCAAGGATTGCCTTGAGCGGCTCTGCCAACCATCACGCCACTTGCTCCAGTATTGTCTAATACCTGCTTGGCTTTTTCGGCAGAGGTAATATCACCATTCGCAATCACGGGTATGTCAACTTGTGAGACCACTTCAGCGATGGTGTCATACTCCGCTTCGCCTTGGTATTTGTCTTCTTTGGTTCTGCCATGCACACTCAACATTTGTACCCCAGCATCTTGGGCAATTTGGGCAATTGTAGGTGCATTTTTATTGCTTCGACTCCAGCCTGTGCGCATTTTCAGGGTAATGGGTACATCAACGCTACGCACCACAGCATTTAGAATGTTTTTAACTAAGATTTCATCTTGCATTAATGCTGAACCAGCAGCTTTGTTACAAACTTTTTTTGCGGGACAACCCATGTTAATATCAACAATATCAGCGCCAAATTCGACCGCTTTTTGCGCGGACAAACTTAGCTCATCCGCTGCAGAACCAGCAATCTGAATACTAATAGGGGCTAATTCACCAGAAAAATCCAAACGGTGTCGAGATTTTTTGGTGTTTAATAAATGCGCTTGTATCACCACCATTTCAGACGTAGTAAGCGCCGCACCTTGTGCACGACATAACATTCTAAATGGCTTGTCGCTGGTACCCGCCATTGGTGCCAACAGCACCTGTGAATTAAGTTGGTACGGGCCGATTTTGATTGACATTTTAAGCTGATATAGTAATTAGACCCAAACCGGGTTTGGGTCTAAAATATTTTTTGTAGTTGTAAGATTATTGTTTGCGCATTTTTTCTTTAAGTCGGCGCTGCTTGAGTTTAGAGAGATAATCCACAAATAAAATGCCTTTTAAGTGGTCCAATTCGTGTTGCACGCAGACCGCAAGCAAGTTGTTTGCCTCTAAGGTGAATGCTTCGCCATTTTCATCTAACGCCTCAACCACAATATGATTAAAGCGCTCAACCTCTGCGTAATACTCCGGTACAGATAGACAGCCTTCAGTATTGGTTTCCCTGCCTTCTTTTTTCGTAATAATGGGGTTAATAAAGCATAAGGGGTGTTTTTCGCCAACGGTTCTTTTGTTTTTGGTTTTGCGATTTTTTAATATGATTTGATAGTCTTCACCTGAGTCTGGCACATCCATCACCACCACTTGCACATGTTGATTCACTTGTGTTGCAGCCAAGCCAATACCATCTGAGTCATACATGGTCTCAAACATATCTTTGATCAAGGTCTTAACAGTATCGTCTACCGTGTCGACTTTGACCGCCTTAGTGCGAAGTTTGTCGTCTGGAAATTTTAAAATAGGAAGAATCATGGTTTTAATTTTACCAAAGTGTTTTTAATACTGCCAGAGGGTTTTGGGTAGTCCTCGTTGTAATGTAAGCCACGGCTTTCTGCTCTTGAAATTGCAGATTCAACGGTAATTTGTGCCGCAGTTATTAGATTTCTGAGTTCGATTAAATCGCTTGAAACCAAATAAAGATGATAATATTCATTCACTTCGTTTTGTATTTGCGTTAAGCGCATTTGTGCGGCGTGCAGGCGTTTATTACTGCGCACAATGCCAACAAAATTCCACATAATACGTCTCACTTCATCCCACAAATGCGAGACCATTACTTTTTCTTTAGAAGGGCTGGCTCTGGAGGCATCCCAAGCGTTAAAGTTTGGATAATCTTGTTCAAGTGCTTGTTGGTTAATCGTGTGTGCACAAGCTTTGGCAAACACCACGCACTCTAAGAGTGAGTTGCTTGCCATGCGATTAGCGCCGTGTACGCCAGTGTGTGCCGCCTCACCAATGGCATACAAATTGTCCACATTGGTTTGCGTATCAAGATTGGTTTGCACGCCGCCACACGTATAGTGCGCAGCAGGGACAACGGGAATAGGTTGTTGCGAAATATCAATACCAAAGGCGGCACACTTTTGATCAATGGTTGGAAAGTGCGCCTGTATCCAAGCTTTATCTTTAAAAGAGATGTCTAAATACACACAGTCAAAACCATTGGCTTTCATCTCTGCATCAATCGCTCTGGCAACAACATCACGAGAAGCCAATTCGGCGCGTTTGTCATATTTATGCATAAAGGCTTCACCATTAGGCAGGATGAGTTTTGCGCCTTCGCCACGTAAAGCTTCAGAGATTAAAAAAGATTTTGCATGCGGATGATAAAGACAAGTTGGGTGAAATTGGGTAAATTCCATGTTAACAATCTCACAATGTGCACGATATGCCATCGCAATGCCGTCACCCGTTGACGTATCAGGATTAG
>ERZ1047821.317-NODE-317-length-38810-cov-6.888866_pt1 | contig 38810 bp, 52 predicted proteins | sample MGYA00383096_ERZ1047821 | MGnify/ENA primary metagenome ERZ1047821 (study PRJEB29581, sample SAMEA5548366) | metagenome | biome: marine; feature: coastal; material: water | depth 25 m | study: Short-term variability in the microbial, nano- and picoplankton... | reverse complement strand
TCTAATGACGAATTACACATCGCTATCGTAGATAAAACCGGGGCATGGACTGGAACGGCTAACACTGTTTTAGAAACATTCGCGTTTGTATCACAAGCTTCAGACTCTTATAAAGCAGACGGAACTTCAAACTATTATAAAGAAGTAATTAACAGAACTTCTAAGTATGTTTGGTGGACAGGACATGCTTCTGGATTAACTGACGCTGGTGAATCTTTATCAGGACAATCAAGCGCTACAGCATACGTTACTGGAACTTCAGTAATTACTGCGGCTATGGCGGGTGGAACTGACGATAACGCACCAACTCACGGAGAGCTTGGTACTTCATACGACCTTTTGGCTGACGCTGAAACTGTTGATGTTAACCTTTTGTTTGCATATCCAGACGCCAATGGTGCAAAAGATATTGCAGATAAACTTATTTCAATATGTAACGCAAGAAAAGACTGCATGGCTTTTGTGTCTCCTCCGATTGAAGATTCAGTTGGTACAGATACTCCGGCAGCTGACGTAAAAGCTTGGGCTGATACACTTGCCTCAACTTCTTACGCTTCAACAGATTCTGGCGCTGTTTATGTTTATGATAAATATAACGACGTATACAGATGGTTGGGAGCTTCTGGTCTTTGTGCTGGTCTTTGTGCCAATACAGACAACGTTGCTGATGCATGGTTTTCACCTGCAGGAACAACAAGAGGCCAACTTTTTGGAGTTACTAAATTAGCATATAATCCTAAGAAAGCTGATAGAGACATGCTTTATAAAGCTAGAGTTAACCCTCTTGTTTCTTTCCCTGGACAAGGTACCATGTTATTTGGAGACAAAACATTATTGAGCAAGCCAAGTGCATTTGATAGAATCAACGTAAGAAGATTATTCATTGTAATTGAGAAAGCAGTATCTACTGCAGCTAAGGGACAACTTTTCGAATTTAATGACGAGTTTACTAGAGCTCAATTTAGAAATCTTCTTGAGCCATTCTTAAGAGATGTAAAAGGAAGACGTGGTGTTACAGACTTTAGAGTCGTATGTGATACTACAAACAACACAGGTCAAGTAATTGATGCTAATAGATTTGTTGCTGATATCTTTATCAAGCCTTCAAGGTCTATTAACTTCATCTCACTTAACTTTATTGCAACAAGAACCGGAGTCGATTTCTCAGAAGTCGCCGGTAGTTAATTAGGAGAAGAATAATGGCAATTTTAGGCGTAGACGATTTTAAATCTAAGCTCGTTGGAGGTGGTGCACGTTCTAACATGTTCAAAGTAACATGTAACTTCCCCTCCTATGCTCAAGGTGACGTTGAACTATCTTCCTTCATGATTAAGGGTGCTCAGTTTCCTTCATCAGTCGTAGCTCCTGTCCCTGTATTATTCAGAGGCAGACAACTACAACTAGCTGGTGACAGAACTTTCGAACCTGTATCATTAACAGTGATTAATGATACGGGATTTGAAGTGAGAAACTCATTCGAAAGATGGATGAATGGTATTAGCGAACACAACAACAACACAGGTCAAAGTAATCCTACCGATTATATGGCTGACATTATTGTTGAGCAGTTAAACAAGCAAGGAGAGGTAACTAAGACTTATGATATGCGTGGTTGTTTCCCAACTAACCTTTCTACAATCGAACTTTCATACGATAATGAAAACCAGATTGAAGAATTTACAGTTGAGTTACAAGTACAGTATTGGGAGTCTGGAACTACTTCTTAAAAGCGGTATAAATAATATTAAAGGAGGGGAGTTGTTCTCCCCTCCGATAGTATTGAGGTAAATATAAAATGGCAGAAATGTTCGGATTTGAGATCAATAGAAAGGGCAAAGAGCTTCCCGAGCTTCCTTCTTTTGTTCCAAACACAGACGAAGATGGTGTTGGCGTTATTAACAGCGGTGGTCACTTTGGCCAGTATGTTGATATTGACGGTGATACTGCAAAAAATGAAGTTGATCTTATATACAAGTATAGGGATATCGCTTCACATCCAGAATGCGATGCCGCCGTAGAAGACATTATAAATGAAGCAATTGTAGGTGATAACAAGTCAGCGCCTATTGAAATTGTTATGGACGAAATGGAAGCGTCTGATAAAATAAAGAAAGTTATGAAAGAAGAGTTTGAGAACATTATCTCATTACTCAGATTTAATAGTTACTCACACGATATTTTTAGAAAATGGTATGTAGATGGTAGATTACCATATCATATTATTATTGATAACAACAACCCTCAAAAGGGTATTCAAGAATTAAGATACATTGATCCTACTAAATTAAGAAAGATCAAAGAAATAGAAGAAGAAACTGATCCTAGGACCGGTGCAAAGGTTATTGTAAAGTCTGAAGAATACTTTTTGTTCCAAGATGCTAAGATGCAGGGTGACGATAAAGGATTAAAGATACATCCAGATTCAATTGCATATTGTACTTCAGGAATGTTAGATCCGACCCGCAAAAGAATATTATCATTCTTACATAAAGCGATTAAACCGGTTAATCAGCTAAGAATGATGGAAGACTCGTTGGTGATCTACAGAATTAGTAGAGCACCGGAGAGAAGAATTTTTTATATTGATGTTGGTAATCTTCCTAAGGGTAAAGCCGAAGAGTATTTGAAAAACATCATGGGGCAATATAGAAATAAGTTAGTTTATGACGCTGCCACTGGAGATATTAAAGATGATCGTAAGCACATGTCGATGTTGGAAGACTTCTTCCTTCCGCGTAGAGAAGGCGGTAGGGGTACAGAAATCACAACGCTACCCGGCGGTGAAAACCTCGGACAAATTGACGACATCATCTACTTCCAAAAGAAACTCTACAAGTCGCTCAACGTTCCAGCTAACCGTTTAGAACAAGAGTCTGGATTCAATTTAGGCCGATCCACTGAGATTTCTAGAGATGAAGTTAAGTTTAAGAAGTTTCTAGATAGATTGAGAAAGAGGTTCAGTGACCTATTTTTGCAACTATTAAAAACGCAGTTGATGTTGAAAGGTATTATTACTAAAGAAGATTGGCTTAAGTTTAAAGAAGATATATACTTTGACTTTATTGAAGATAATTACTTTAGTGAATTAAAAGAAGCTGAAATAACACGAGAGCGCTTTGAAATGTTAGCTCAAATGGATGAATATGTTGGAAAGTATGTGTCCAATGAATGGATTCGTAAGAATATCTTACGACAAACTGATGATGAGATCGCCGAAATTCAAAAGCAGATTGCTGATGAAAGAGCGTCAGGCGATATTGAAGATGAAGATGATCTTGACATTTAAAATATTATAAATATATAACGAAGGATGTAAATAAATGAGTATTGAAAATTTAATTGACGATGTAAAATCGGGTGATAACGTTGCTGCTGGTAAGCAGTTCAATTCTATTATGGCCGATAAATTAACTGCAGCAATGGATGCAAAGAAGATTGAAATAGCTTCCACATTGCACGATAGGCAGGCCTCTAAAGAAGAGGAATAACAACGGAAATAAGTATATGAAGCTTATAGCAGAATTTAATGACAATAATCTAGAGGTTATTGAAGAAAAAGTTAATGGCAAAAAGACTCTCGCGATCGAGGGTGTTTTTATGCAAGCCGATTCTAAGAATAGAAACGGCCGTATTTATGAAAAAAGCATTCTTGAAAATGCTGTTAATAAATATGTAAAAGAACAAGTAAGTACTGGTAGAGCCGTCGGAGAGTTAAATCACCCTGAGGGTCCTACCATTAACTTAGATAAAGTTTCACACAAAATTACCGAGCTCAAATTTGACGGAAGTAATGTTGTAGGAAAGGCATCAATCTTAGAAACCCCTATGGGACAGATCGTAAAAGGTCTACTCGATGGCGGAGTTAAGCTTGGTGTATCAAGTCGTGGTATGGGAAGTCTTGTGCAAAAGAATGGCGCTATGTATGTGAAAGATGACTTTATGTTATCTACTGTAGATATCGTTCAAGACCCTTCAGCTCCAGAGGCGTTTGTCAATGGAATTATGGAAGGTGTTGATTGGGTATGGAATAATGGCGTTCTTTGTCCACAAGAAGTTGAGAAAATTGAGACTGAAATCAAGGAAGCTCGAGGCGTTAGATCATCTGATGTTGAGATTAAAGCTTTTAAGAATTTCCTCTCTAAACTTGTAAATTCTTAATAGGAGAATAAATTATGTCTAATGACAAAATAGAAAATGATTTAGTCGAAGACGTATCAGAAACTGAAGAGCTTACTAACGAGGAGCTCGTTGAAGACGAACAAGTTCAAGACGAAGAAATCGTAGAAGCGAAAGCTAAGAATGAAGCTGAAGAAGAAGGTGATGATGACGAAGAGGAAGAAGTTGAGGAGTCTGCTGATGAAGAAGACGACGAAGACGAAGAGCCTGTAGTCGAAACAATGCCTAAAACTAAAGCTGCAATCATGGCATCAGTGAATGATGTGTTGAAAAAATCAAAAAAACTAGACGCACAAAAGATTTATGCTAGTGTTATGAAAGCTACTAACGAAAGTGTTAATGCTGAAGAAGAAGCAGAGAAGCCAGTTCAGGAAGACGTAAATGTCGACCACATTGACTACTCTGAAGATTTGGAATCATTAGTGGCTGAAGAAGCTACACTGTCTGATGGTTTTCAAGCTAAGGCCGGAATCATCTTTGAAGCTGCTTTAAAAACTAAAGTAGGTGCAGAGATTGAAAGACTCGAGTCTGAGTACGTCGCAAACCTTGAAGAAGAAGTATCTGAAATCAAGTCTGAACTCGTAGAAAAGGTAGATTCCTATCTTAACTATGTAGTTTCTAACTGGATGACAGACAACGAAGTTGCAGTAACCAACGGTCTTAGGACTGAAATTGCTGAAGACTTTATGGCTTCTTTACAATCAGTGTTCAAAGAGCACTATATCGAAGTTCCAGAAGGTAAGGTTGACCTAATTGACGAATTGTCAGGACAGGTTGCTGAGCTAGAGGAATCACTAAATAAATCAACGGAAGATAACATCGCGCTAACTGAGTCTGTTTCTAATTTAGAAAGAGCTGAGATTGTAAGAAATGCATCTTCTGGGCTAGCATTGACTGAAGCTGAAAAGCTTGCATCTTTGGTAGAAGATATTGATTTTGACGACGCAGAATCTTTCGAAATGAAAGTGAATGTAGTTAAAGAATCATACTTCAGATCTGAAGCTCAAGAAACAGTAGATGAAGCTCAACAATTGGTTGGTACTGATGAAGCTCCTGCTGAAATCAGTGACGTTATGGCTAGATACACTTCAGCTATTTCAAAATTTAACAAATAGTCTAATAGGGGAAACAAAAAATGTTTAACGCAGACAAAAACTTAATGGAAAAGTGGGCTCCGGTTCTTGGGCACTCAGATGTTCCATCAATTCAAGACAGTCATAAAGCAGCAGTTACTGCTCGACTGTTAGAGAACCAAGAAATTGCAGCTAGAGAAGAAGCTCAAGCTGTACAAGGTAACTTCATCGGTGAAGCAGCTGGTAACGTAGTAGGTGCTGGTATGGGTGCTACTGCTGGTGCGATCAAAGGATTTGATCCTGTTTTGATCTCTCTAGTAAGAAGAGCTATGCCTAACTTGATTGCTTATGATATCGCTGGTGTTCAGCCAATGAGTGGACCTACTGGTCTTATCTTTGCAATGAAGTCAAGATATACTAACCAGACTGGTACCGAAGCACTACATGACGAAGCTAATACAGCTTTCTCAGGTGGCGGTACTCAAGAAGCTGGACCTTCTGGTCTAGAAGCTGCAGCTGATGACGGCGACGGTTCTTTGGCAACTGGTGAAACTGCTGGCGAGATTTTCTCAACAGTAGGTGCTGGTCTAACTACAGCTCAAGCTGAAGCACTAGGCGACGGCGGCGGTACTACTTTCGGTGAGATGGCTTTCTCAATCGATAAGGCTACTGTAACTGCTAAGTCAAGAGCTCTTAAAGCTGAGTACACAATGGAACTTGCACAAGATCTTAAGGCTGTTCACGGTCTAGATGCTGAAGGCGAGCTTGCTAACATCCTTTCTTCTGAAATCCTCGCGGAAATCAACAGAGAAGTTGTTAGAACTGTAAACCAAAAAGCGAAGCTTGGTGCTCTGCAAGCAAGTGTTGCTGTTAAGGGTATCTTTAACCTGCACACTGATTCAGATGGCCGATGGTTGGCTGAAAAAGCAAAAGGTCTTATTGTACAGATCGAAAGAGAAGCTAATGTGATTGCTAAAGAAACACGAAGAGGAAAAGGTAACTATGTAATCTGTTCTTCTGACGTTGCTTCAATCCTTGCTGCTTCTGGAATGCTTGATTATGCTCCAGCTTTGTCAACTGCTTTGAATGTTGATGATACTGGTAATACTTTTGCTGGTGTTCTTAACGGTAAGTTCAAAGTATATGTTGATCCATATGCAACTGGTACTAACCCTGACTACGTAACTGTAGGATACAGAGGTAATACTCCATATGACGCAGGTCTTTTCTATTGCCCATACGTTCCTTTAACTATGGTTAAAGCGATTGGTGAAGAAGACTTCCAGCCAAGAATCGGTTTCAAGACTCGATACGGCATGGTTGCTAACCCATATGTTTCAGCTGATGGAAGCACTGGTACTGCAAGAGCTAACCCATACTTTAGAATCTTTAGAGTAGACGGAATCATGCAGAACAGCTAATCTTTAATTAGATATGCGATTAAGGGATCCTTCGGGATCCCTTTTTTTATTATTAGTAATTTAACTTGTATAAATAACTATATGACTACTGCAAATAAAAACTTTTTAAGTCCTACGGGGTTTCAATTTAAGATCGATTCTACTCAATACTCAAATGTTGAGTATTTTTGTACGGCCGTAACACTTCCTGACTTATCATTGGGCGAAGCACCAAATCCTTATAAAGGATCTAACGTGGCTTTTACTGGTGATAGGATCGCTTTTGGTGATCTTGCTATAAGATTTAATGTGACTGAAGATATGGAAAACTATATCGAAATGTTTAATTGGATGCACAACATAATTGGCCAAGGCGAAAATTTTAAGTCTGACGCAACGTTATCGATTTTGAGTAGTCACAACAACGTCACCAAGGAAATTTCTTTCAAAGACTGTTTTCCTACCAGTCTATCAGCTGTCGAATTTTCAACGCAGCAAACAGATATAGAATACTTACAAGCTGACGTGACATTAAAGTATACGTACTTCGAAATTAAGTAATACTTTTTTGGCGAGGTTTGTATACGTATAGATATACTATGGAGATATTATGAATAATTTAGAAGCAATACTTGAAATGTGGAAGAAAGACTCTGTTATAGATGAATTGCAGTTAGATCAATCAGCAAGAGACTCAGCAAAACTTCATTCGAAGTACCTAGAACTATACTCAGTAAATAAACTTAGATTCAAGAAATTAGACTTAGAGTTTAAAGTATTACTGAGAGATAAGTTTATGCATTATAACGGGAAGCTCACTCAGGAAGAAATGGACAAAAAAGGCTGGTCATATGATCCGTTGGATGGGCTTACTGTTCTAAAAGGTGATATGGATAAATGGTATGATGCAGATCCACTCATTCAGGCACACCAGGCCAAAATGCATTACACGCAAGAACTAGTCGACACTTTAAAGGAAATACTTGACAACATCAAGTGGAGACATCAGAACATAAAAAACATCATTGAATGGAACAAATTTACAAGTGGAATGTAAATGACTTTAATAGAAGCGATTGAAAAGAAAAACGGTAAGTGGAATTCTTTAACTCAATTAAAAGAATATATAGAATCTAATACCAAAGAAAAAATAAAGAGTTTTGATGGTATTTATTTGGTAACTAACAAATATACGTATAGCTTATATGATGGGACTGTGTTTTGGAAAAAATAGTTGTTAAGAAAAAGAACGAGGTATTCTTAAGCGTTATAACTGAACCCGGAATAGAAATGGAATTGTCAGAACACTTCTGCTTTTATGTTCCAGGTTATAAGTTTATGCCTTCATATAAAAACCGAATGTGGGATGGTAAAATACGTTTATACGATTTACGCAAAAAGCAGATTTACACTGGGCTTTATAAGTACCTCATAGAATTTGCAAACGCTCGCGCTTATGAGTTTATAGTAGATGACAATTCCAAGTATGGTCGACCTGACATCGAAGAGCTGCATGATATTGACGAGTTGCTTAAGCAGTTAACACTTACTGCTAATGGAGATATTATAGTACCTAGAGATTATCAGCTGAGTGCACTCTCGCATGCTCTAACTAATAAAAGTTCTTTACTATTAAGCCCAACGGCTTCAGGTAAGAGTTTAATTATATACTTAGCTGTTAGATATTACTTAGATATGTATGACGGGAATGTACTGCTTATCGTACCTACGACTTCATTGGTTGAACAAATGTACTCTGATTTCGGTGACTATTCTTCTAGAGATAACTGGTCTATAGAGGAAAATTGCCACAGAATATATTCTGGTAAGGAGAAGTATAATCTAAAACACCGGGTTATAATCACGACATGGCAGTCGATTTATAAAATGCAGACTCCTTGGTTTGAAAATTACGGCATGGTAGTAGGTGATGAGGCACACAATTTTAAGGCTAAGTCTTTAACAGCTATACTGGAAAAATGTGTGAACGCGCAATATAGAATGGGAACCACTGGAACACTTGATGGAACTCAAACGCATCAGTTGGTATTAGAAGGATTATTTGGTCCTGTACACAAAGTGACTACCACGAAAAAACTGATAGAAGAAAAATCGTTATCGCAACTGGATATATTTGTATTATTGCTCAAGTACAGCGATGAACATTGCAAATTAGTCTCAAAAATGAAATACCAGGAAGAAATAGACTTTATCGTTAAGTACGGACCAAGGAATAATTTTATATCGAACCTTGCAATGGACCAAGAAGGTAACTCACTTATATTGTTTCAGTTCGTAGAAAAACACGGTAAACCTTTACATAATATGTTATGTGAGAAATTTAACGAATTACCCAGAAATACAAGGAGATTGTTTTATGTCAGTGGTGAAACCGATGTGGATACGAGAGAAGAAATACGCGCTATCACGGAAAAAGAAAGTGATGCGATTATTGTGGCGAGTATGGGTACTTTTTCTACTGGTATTAATATTAAGCGTCTTCACAATATCATATTCGCTTCACCAAGTAAGTCTCAAATTAGGGTTCTCCAAAGCATAGGGAGAGGATTAAGGAAGTCTGAAGATGGTATAAATACTAAAGTATATGATATTGCAGATGATTTACATTGGAAGGCCAAAAAGAATTATACACTAAATCATGCTGGGGAACGTATTAGAATATATAGCAAAGAAAAATTTGACTACAAAATACACGGTATAAATATATAAATGGAAACAATCGAAGCAGTGGACGTAAGACATTTCAAGCTAACTAATGGCGAGAATATAATTTGTTATGTTCAGTCGACTACTGAGCATGCATTCATTGTAGAACGACCTGCGGCCGTGTATGCTTCGCCTGCTGGAATTTGGAGTTTTGTTGATTGGTTTCCATTCTCTGACAAAAAGGTATATAAGCTCATGAAGAGATTTGTCATTAACCATACTGAGGTTGTTACTGAGACAAAGGAGTCATATATCAAGTACTCATGTCATGATGAAATTAAAGATATATCATATCATATTGATGAATACTCTGATATGGAATATGATATGTACGATATTGATGAAACAAAGACGAAAACAATACATTAGTATACCCCTATCCTCAAGTGGACTCTTATATTATATCACATTTTTAGTGATTTGTACACCTTTTTTTGCAAAAAAAGTAAATTAATTAAATGAAAATAACCGTGTACATTTGTTGTATATTGTGTTATAATATATCATTATCAGGAGAAATACATGACTAAAAAAACCAAACCTAAAGATAAACCACATTATGTGAACAATAAGGAATTTTCTCAGGCTGTTATGGATTACGCGATATCAGCTCGATCTGCAAAGGATGTAGATGAAGTTCCTCCTAAAGTAACCAACTACATTGCAACCTGCTTCATGAAGATATCTGAAGGCCTGTCTCACAGACCGAACTTTGTTCGGTACACATATCGTGAGGAAATGGTAATGGATGGTGTAGAGAATTGCCTGCGTGCAATTAATAACTATAAAATCGAAACTGCCACAAGGACCGGTAATCCCAACGCATTCTCGTACTTTACTCAAATATGTTTCTTTGCGTTTATCCGCAGAATTACTAAAGAGAAAAAGCAACAAGAGATTAAATTTAGATTCATCGAAAAGATGGGAATTGAAGACTTTGCTGCTATGGGAATGGACGATGCAGGTGCACAACAGACAATGGAATATGTAGATACTCTCAGGCAGAGAATTGACAAAATTCGTACTAAAGACGATAAGATCAAAGAATTTGGAAAAGCAGAAAAAGAAAAAGAAAAACTAGAATTGTTTATGGTATAATATGAAAGTAGCTATTTTAAATGATACACACTGTGGTGTAAGAAATTCATCAGACATTTTTTTAAGATATCAAGAACGTTTTTATGAAGAGATATTTTTTCCGTATTTAAAAGAGAACAATATTAAAAACATTCTGCATCTAGGAGACTACTATGAGCACAGAAAATTCGTCAACTTTAAAGCACTCAATGCTAATCGCAAGCATTTTCTTGAGCCTATGCGTGATGCCGGCATTACCATGGATATTATACCCGGAAATCATGATGTCTATTTCAAAAACACTAACGAGTTGTGCAGCCTTAAAGAGTTGCTTGGTTATTTTACCACTAATGTAAATATCATTATGAAGCCCACTGTACTAGACTATGATGGTTTAGGCGTTGCAGTGATTCCATGGATCAATAATGCTAACTATAAAGAGTATGTTGATTTCGCTATGAAATGTAAAGCTCCTATATTAGGCGCACACTTAGAACTAGCTGGTTTTGAAATGATGGCCGGTATTACTAATCCACATGGAATGAATGCTGACATTTTTTCGCGTTTTGAAAAGGTATTATCTGGTCATTTTCATACAAGATCACATCAAGCTAATGTCGATTATCTAGGTTCTCAATTCGAATTTACATGGGCTGACGTTGATGATCCAAAGTATTTTCATATACTTGATACGGAAACAAGAGAAGTCACCGCCGTACGTAATCCAATTACTATGTTTAAAAAAATTGTGTATGATGATAGTAATACCGATTATAATACTTTCGATTTTACCGATTGTGTGCACAAGTTTATTAAGCTAATAGTATTGGCTAAAAATGATTTATATATGTTCGATAAATTTGTCGATAAGCTACAAGGTATAGAAACTTATGAGTTAAAAATAGCCGAGAGTTTCGAGGAATATTTAGGTGAAAGCGTTGAAGATGAAAAGGTATCGCTAGAGGATACCGCTGTGCTATTAGATTCTTACGTAGAAGCAGTTGATACTGACTTAGATAAAGATCACTTAAAAATTGAATTGAGAAAGCTTTATACCGAAGCGCAAAACTTAGAGGTAGTATGATATATTTTAAATCGGTTTCTTGGAAGAATTTTCTTTCGACTGGTAATGATACAATTAAAGTACAATTAGATCGAACTCCATCAACTCTTATTGTTGGCTCAAATGGTGCAGGTAAATCTACCATGCTAGATGCATTATCCTTTGGGTTATTCGGTAAGCCGCATCGTGACATTAAGAAAGATCAAATGATTAATAGTATCAATAAAAAAGGTGCTATTGTTGAAGTTGAGTTTAACATAGGAAACTCGGAATTTAGAATTTTGCGCGGTATCAGACCTAACAAGTTTGAGATATGGCAAAATAATAACATGATAAACCAAGCATCAAATGCTAGAGACTATCAAAAATTCTTAGAACAAAACATCCTTAAGTTAAATCATAAGTCATTTCATCAGGTAGTTGTGTTAGGAAGCAGTTCGTTTATTCCGTTTATGCAACTCCCTACGTGGTCTCGAAGAGCTGTCATTGAAGATCTATTGGATATCAACATATTTAGCAAGATGAATACACTGCTTAAAGAACGTAATTCTAAAATTAAAGAAGAACTATCGGAAATTAATCATTCGTTAGATTTGTATAAAACCAAGATGGACACTCAATCTAAATACATTAAAGATTTACAAGCGATCAACAAAGACATGATTGCGTCTAAAGAAAATTCTATAGAATCGTATGAAGACGATGTAAAGAGGTTGGTGAGTGAATCTGGAAAATTAGGTAAGAACCTTGATGCATTAACAGAGATTGAAAATAAAACACATGACGAGTTATCACGGAAAGTTTCAGACATTAAATCAGAGGATAAGGTATTTAAGTCTAAGATAAAGGATCTAGTTAGTCAAGCTAAATTTTTTGAAGAGAACGAAATATGTCCCACATGTGATCAAGACATTGACATTAAAATTAAAACAAATAGGTTGGATCATATCAAAGCGTCTGCTGCAAATATACAACAGGGTATGAAACAATTATCTGAAGATAACGAATCATGTACAAATAATCTGTTGAAATGCCAAACCAATATAAAAGAGTTGGTAAGTAAGCAACGTAAAATTAATTCAAATAACGATAAAATTAATTTAATGCAGCAAGAAATAGAAAAGATTCAAAAAGAAATCGGCAATCTGCTACAATCGTCTGGTGATATAAAATCCGCAAAGGATGACCTCAATAGCTATAGGGATGCAAAGGATAGTGTCACTGAAAAGAAGCTAGCATATGTAGAGGAAAGAACGTACAACGAAGTTATAGGTGAAATGCTCAAGGATACTGGTATTAAGACTAAGGTAATAAAGCAGTATCTTCCTGTTATGAATAGACTCATTAATCAGTATCTCCAAGTACTTGATTTCTTTGTTGCGTTTCACCTAGATGAAAGTTTTACTGAAACAATAAGATCTCGTCACCGTGATGCATTCAATTATGCTTCATTCAGCGAAGGCGAGAAGCAAAGAATCGATTTATCTTTATTGTTCACGTGGAGGCAAATCGCTAAGATGAAGAACTCAGCTTCTACTAACCTACTCGTACTTGACGAAACCTTTGATTCTTCTTTAGATCATGACGGAATTGACAATCTGACTAAGATTCTAAACACTCTTGAAGATGGTACCAATGTGTTTATTATATCTCATAAAGGCGATATTTTGGAAAATAAGTTTAGATCTAAGATCGAATTTATCAAAGAGCGTAATTTTTCTAAGATCAAATAGTTATAAGAACCCCGTTTTATATAAAAAACATGTATAAAAAAATACATTATTTGAGTAAAAACAGTGTACAATCGATCAAAAGCATGGTATAATATACCTATATTAAATGATAAGGAATCGTTATGTATCACAATTCAAGTCTCCCAAAGCTGCTAGCTAAAGAGAATCTCACGATTCGTCATGGTAATTATCAGACTCCGTGGTTTGATATCAAAAACCGTGTTCTCGGGCTTCCTCTATGGAAGGATATGGGCAAAGATGTGTATGACTTGTTCGTTGGTCATGAGGTTGGCCATGCGTTAGAAACTCCATATGAAGGATGGCACGATAGTCCTGAAAAACTTCAGGGTTGTCCCAGGTCCTACATTAACGTAATAGAAGATGCTAGGATTGAAAGAAAAGTTAAAAGCAGATATCCTGGTTTAGTAGGTCCATTCTCGAGAGCATACGCTAATTTATTCGAAGATAACTTTTTTGGAACTGACGAGATCGATCTTTCAGAACTAAAAGTTATTGACAAAATTAATCTTCAAGCTAAAGTTGGTGCTCATGTCAATTTAGAGTTTACTGACGTAGAACAAGTGTTTATGGATAGAGCGATGACCACTGAAGACTTTCAAGAAGTGTTAGAATTGGTTAAAGACATTGTCGCCTACGATAAAACGCAGGAAGAAGATGATGACAGTGAAACTCCAGACGAAAACAAATTTGGCGAGACTGAAGAAACCGAACAAGAAGAGCAAAGTGATTCTTCACGACAAAACACAAATGACCAACCCGAAGATCAAGAAGAAGAAAACAATCCTGATTCTCCTGGAGATGATCTAGAAGATGAAGAAGATACGACTGAATCAGATGACGCAGGTTCTGCCTCCCTTGGAAATGGAGCAGATGGAGAAAACAGTACCGCTATAACCGATGAAGCTTTTAGAAAAGCTGAAAGATCATTGCTTGATACTGACGATGGTGGACAACAGACACTTGTTGTTTCTGACATCCATAAAGAAATTAGAAAAAAGATAGTTGTTAACTTTAAAGATCTTCAAGAGGAAAGGGCAATTGCTTTTCAGGAAAGTAATGAAGAAGAGACGCCAATTCGTGATCTTGTTCTACAACAGGTTACTCAGGCGGCTACTGAATATTCCGCATATATTAAGTCGACTAAAAGAAGTGTCGCAGTCGCGGTTAAAGAATTCGAAATGAGAAAAGCAGCTACTCAGTGGGCTAAAGCAACCACCGCAAAGACTGGTGTCATCGACGTAAATAAGCTTTTCTCTTATAAGATTAACGAAGACATATTCAAACAAACGACTAGACTTCATGATGCTAAAAGCCATGGAATGATAATGTTAATCGACTACTCAGGATCTATGTATGAGTCACTGCCTAATGTTTTAGATCAGCTGATTCACTTAGTATTGTTCTGTAAGCAAGTGAACATTCCCTTTGATGTCTATGCATTTACAACTCAGAATACAGAGCTTGAGTTTTGGGCCCTAAGAGACAAAGGTTTATTGTTTGATGGTGATATGGACTTAGATGATATATCTATGCCTCTTTTAACTTCTTCTAGTCTTAAAAAATCAGACTTTGATGCTTCGATTAAAGCTCTTCATACTAGATCTTTTATTGGCCATTATGCGTCAAAGCAACTACTTGGAAAATCCGAAGGGTTTGGTTCAACTCCGTTAAATCAAGCTTTAGTAATGTCACATCATCTAATTAAAGAATTCAAAGTTAAGCATGTAATTGAAAAAATGAATTTAGTAGTTTTCTCCGACGGAGAAGCTAACGAAATTCAAGCATACCAAGACAGCACTCTAGAAGATAACAAAAATTATACTAAAGGATCGTGGCACGGCCTCAACCTAATGATTGATGGAAAGCTTGTAAAATCTAAAGGTAAAATCGATGCGACAGCGGCAATATTAAAAAATATAAATAAAAGACTTGCTACAAATTGCATTGGATTCTTTATGGCTGATACTAACAGAGATTTTAACATAAAGGTTGATGATATAGCCGGATTTCATTGGGCCGAAGACGAAAGGAAAGAAGCTCAAAAAGAGTACAGAAAAAACAAATGTGTTGTCAAAACCAATGCTCTTGGATACAACGAATTTTATCTAATTAAAGGCGGTGATAACCTTGAAACTTCTGATGATGGTTTCGAAGTTACTTCAGATCACACTAGGGGTCAGATGGCAGCTGCATTTAAAAAATACTCTAAGAGTAAAAAACAAAACAAAGTTCTCATGACTACCTTCGGTAGGGCGGTTGCATAACCTAAGGTTATAAAGAAGCATATCTATATAACAAAATAGTCTAAAAAAACTGTGTACAAACGACTAAAACTATAGTATAATATATACATACAAAATTGATAAGGAATTACATTATGAAAACATCGACGCAAAATATTTTAAAAGATCTGGCTGCAAAGTATCCAGATCAAACTGCGTTTCGAAAGAACGTGATTGAGTCCACGGCAAAGTCCTTGGGCTATACGGGAAAAGACTTTTATCCTATGCTTACCGCAGAAACAAGAGTCAAAATCGGCACTTATGACTTAGGTGCTTTTTTACAAACTGTAGAGATTGACAAAAAGGTGATAGACATTTCGACTACTGCAAAAATGCAGTCGATTGTTAACGAAGAAAAAACGTTTGCGAAAGCTGATCCAACGTTTGTTCCATGGGGAGCATTCCATGATGTCGTTAAAATGATCAAATCACAGATGTTTTACCCAGTCTATGTTTCTGGTTTATCTGGAAATGGTAAGACTTTTATGGTAGAGCAGGCATGTTCAAAACTAAACAGGGAGTTTATTAGGGTTCAAGTTAACCCTGAAACAGACGAGGACGATTTACTTGGTGGATTTAGACTTATTAATGGTGAGACTGTCTTTTCAAAAGGACCGGTACTTAAAGCTATGGAAAACGGCGCTATCCTTCTTCTTGATGAAATTGATAGAGCTACAAATAAAATTATGTGTCTTCAAGGTATACTTGAAGGTAAACCTGTTCTCGTTAAGAAAACGGGTGAAACGATTGCTCCTGCACCTGGCTTCAATGTTATAGCAACTGCGAATACAAAGGGTAAAGGTTCAGAGGACGGTAGGTTTACTGCTGCTTCAATTATCGACGAAGCTTTCTTAGAGAGGTTTACTGTCGCGATTGATCAGAAATTTCCATCGCCTTCAATTGAAACAAAAATCCTTAATAATCATATGGCTAAGTTTGGAGCTGAAGATACTGACTTTGTAGAAAAATTAATTACTTGGGCTGATATTATTAGAAAGACTTTCTATGACGAAGGCGTTGATGAGGTTATTTCAACACGAAGACTTTGTCACATTGCCCAAACTTTCTCTATCTTTAAGAATAGAGCTAAGGCCATCGATCTGTGTATTGCTAGGTTCGATGAAGATACTAAATCAGCATTCTTAGATCTTTACAGCAAGGTCGATGATGGTGTATTAGATATTAAAGAGGAAATAAATGAAACATCCTAGTTACAAATTTAATGAAGGAGCTCTTATCGAAGAGCTCCAAGCTTATATAGATTCTACGTATGGACAACACTACGGTCAGGGCGGACTTCAATCATCTGAAGTTATAATTGATCGAGGCCATGGACTTGGCTTTTTCCTTGGCAACGTCGATAAGTACAATGCTCGGTATGGTAAGAAAGGAACTCCAGACGATCATAGAAAAGACCTTATGAAGGTCTTACATTACGGATTGCTAGCGCTTTACGAGCACGATCGATCTAACTCAAAATAAAGGTGTACAAACACGTGAAACTGTGTTATAATACTAGTAATAAAATAAAAAAGGTAAATTATGAAAATATCAAGTGAAACTATTAGTATCCTGAAAAACTTTTCAGGAATTAATACGAATTTAGTCTTTAAGCCTGGAAAGGAACTTAAGACTATTTCTGAAGCAAAAACCATTATGGCCAATGTATCGATCCTCGAGGACTTTCCTCAAACGTTTGGTGTCTATGACCTTAATGAATTTTTGTCTCTGTATAATCTTATGGATGACCCTGATCTAGAATTTAGTGATAAGTTCTTGACAATATCAGACGGTTCTCAAAGGATTAAGTACTACTATTCTGAGATTGAGATTCTTACACAACCCAGCAAAGATATCAACATGCCAGAGTGTGAAGTTATCCTAGATCTTTCGGCCACGAACCTAGATAAGATCAGGAAAGCTGCAGCAGTTCTTGGACATTCAGAATTGGCTTTCAGTAGCCGCGCCGGCGGGGTTATTGCTTCTGTATTCAACGAGAAAGATTCTACAGCGAATACATTTGACATTGATCTAGGCACATCATCTACTGAAACCTTTAATTATGTCTTTAGTATTTCTAATTTGAAAATGCTACAGGGTGATTACAAGGTATCGATTTCTTCTAAGCTAATCTCCAATTGGAGAAACGCAGATAATCCCTTAGATTATTTTATAGCTTTAGAGAAATCATCAAGTTTTGGTGTATAAATAATTATGCACAGAAAAAATTCTCATATTTTATGAGGATAATACGAGAAGATGCCGAATGGTTCGGGTCTCTCATAATTAGTCTACTTTGCAAAGGAGAAACAAATGACTGAAGAAGTAACAGCACCTGAAGGTGCACAAGAGGAGCAACAGGCTCCACAACTGTCTCTACAAGACATCGCAACTTTCGTACAGATTATCGATATCTGTTCTAAAAGAGGTGGTTTCGAAGGACAGGAAATGGAATCTGTTGGAGGCCTAAGAAATAAGACTGTAGCGTTTCTAAATGCTGCGTCTGAAGCTCAAGGGCAAGATGCTCCAGAAGGTATGGTACCAGAAGGTGCCGATCTACCTGAAACAGTTGAAGCTGAAGAAGCCTAAATTGTCTTAGCTTAATTCGGGGGTAGCTCCCCCGTATTTTATTAATTTTATTATGAAGGATATATTATGGATCGCAATGAAACGTCACGCTTAATCGAAGCACTCAAAAGAGGTACTGTGACGGTAACCTTTCAAAAGATTAACTCAGATGAAATCAGAGTTATGCCTTGTTCTCTCAACCCGATTGTTCTAGAAGCTAATGGTGTTAAAACCGTTGTCGAAAACATAGATCCAAGCACTGAACACATCGCTGCTTGGTCTTTGGATAAAGACGCATGGCGTTCTTTTAGACTAGATACAGTTCTTGGTTGGGAGGTACTATAATGTCAGAATTTCTTTGGGTTGAAAAATATCGACCACAGAAAATTCAAGATTGTATTTTACCAAAATCAATCAAGAAAACCTTTGAAGATATTGTTAGAGGAGGTGACCTACACAATATGCTTCTTACCGGGACAGCCGGCTTAGGTAAAACAACAGTCGCGAAAGCTCTGTGTAATGAACTTGACCTAGATTTTCTTTTGATCAATGGATCCGAAGAGTCTGGCATTGATACGCTTCGAAATAAGATTAAACAATTTGCATCTACTGTTTCGTTACAAGGCGGCTACAAAGTAGTTATCCTTGACGAAGCAGATTATCTTAATGCTCAATCAACACAACCCGCATTGCGTGGTTTCATTGAGGAGTTCTCGAATAATTGTCGATTTATATTGACATGCAATTTTAAGAATCGAATCATTGAACCATTGCATTCTCGTTGTACTACAATTGAGTTTAACGTTTCAAAGAAAGATTCAGCACCACTTTGTGGACAATTTCTCAAAAGATGTACTAGTATCCTTAAGGATGAGGGTATTACTTACGATGAGAAGGTAGTCGCTGAACTTATTATGAAACATATGCCTGATTGGCGCAAGGTTCTTAATGAACTGCAGCGTTACAGTAGTAGCGGTACTATTGACACAGGCATCTTAGTATCTTTATCGGAGGTGTCTCTCAATGATCTTATGATTCATTTGAAAGAGAAGAACTTTAAAGGTATGCGTCAGTGGGTAAGTAACAATATTGATTCTGAACCTGCAGCAATTTATCGTAAAATTTATGATAACATGAATGATTATATTGATCCTCAGAGTATACCTCAATTGGTACTTATTCTAGCAGACTATCAATACAAAAATTCTTTTGTTGCTGATCATGAATTAAATACTGTTGCTTGTCTCACTGAGGTAATGGCTGGGGTTTCATTTCGATGAGCCCCTTCGATTATCTAAACGCAATTAACACAACTAAAAAGGATATAATGGTTGATGATGTGGCTGAAAAAGCATACACGTCATTTATGGTCAATCGAGGACTTTCGTATTTTCCCGACACGATTCTTTTCGCAAATGAAATGAACCTGAATCACCATATAGATCACCGTCTTCAATTTGATTTTTTTATAAATATAATTAAGAAGAAGAAGAGATTCTCTAAATGGGCAAAGCCTATTAACATAGAGAACTTGGAATTTATAAAAGAATATTATGGATATAGTAATGAAAAAGCTAAATCTGTACTGTCATTATTAAATGACGCACAAATTAACGAATTGAAAATAAGGATGTATAAAGGTGGAAAACGAAAATAGTATTGAAGTCCAGTGGACTCCAGCATCTATGTTGGAGATTACTCTCAACGAACCAGATGACTTTCTCAAAATTAGAGAAACATTAACGCGAATTGGAGTAGCGTCTAGGAAAGATCAAAAGCTATACCAATCATGTCATATATTGCACAAACAAGGTAGATACTTTATTGTGCATTTTAAAGAGTTATTCCTATTAGATGGGAAACCTTCTAATCTAGTGTTAAACGATATCCAGCGTAGAAATACAATTGCTACATTGCTGGCAGATTGGGGACTTGTAACTTTTGTTACCGCCGATCAAGCTAAAGATATTGCACCGTTAAGGCAGATTAAAGTAATTCCATTTAAGGAAAAAACACAATGGCAACTATGTCCTAAGTACAATATAGGAAATAGTAACAATGGAGAAAAAAATTAGAAAGGCGTGGAAGAAGTTCCACAAGCTTATGAATTATAGTAGACTAAATGAGGTCTGCAATAACTGCTTAAACTAATAAATAAACTTGTATAAATAATTACGGATGCCGAATTGTTCGGGTCTGTATATTAATCTTGCTTTATAAAGGAGAAACAAAATGGTAAGAAATACTATGAACGTACCGCGTTCACTATTCATTGGATTTGATCCAATATTAAATGAACTTGAAAGAATCCACCAAGCTGGAAGATCTCAAGACAATTACCCGCCCCATAATGTAGTAAAGATCGATGCTGATAATTTCAATATTGAGCTTGCTGTAGCTGGATTTTCAGATGATGATATATCAGTTGAAGTTAAGGATGGAATTCTTTTAATTAAGGGTCAACATGTTGATGATGATGATCGTGAATACGCGCACAAAGGGATTTCATCCCGCAAATTTGAGAAGTCCTTCCGACTCTCAGAATTTGTCGTAATAGACGGGGCTAATCTTATGAATGGGATACTTGTGGTGAATGCCAGAGTGGAAGTTCCAGAAGAGAGGCGTCCTAGGAAGATCGAAATCGGGTCTGCTGGGGCATCAAAGAAGAAGGAATTTATTCAAGAATAAATTCTGGTGAGCAGCGAAAACTCAGTGGATTGTAATAATCAATTTACTGGAGTCAAATCATGGGTTACATACGTAAACACAAGGATGACATTAAGACTGGATTCGAGATAATATTTTTAATGTTTGGAATTTTAACAATTTCACCCGTTATAATTTATTTGCAATCGAATTCATTTTAAAGAAATCGGAGCGGGAGGGAGCAATCTCTCCCAATTTTCCTACATAAAAGTGCAACATTTTTACATTTTTATGTACATAAAAGTGTATAACATGTTTATAAAACGATATAATGTGTACATATCGTATATAAAAGTGTACAACGTGTTTAAAATATGATATAATATGTACATATAAAATTGAAATGGTTATACTATGAATACAAAATTTTACACAAACGTTTCTCGTTATGGCAATTCATTGCTGTATCGCGGATACAAAAGCGGTAAAAAAATACAAACAAAAATCAAATATCAACCGACTTATTTCGTAAGTACGGCAAAACCTTCTGCGTGGAAATCACTCGATGGAGCTAATGTGTCTCCAATCAATTTTGATTCTATGCGCGACGCAAAAGAGTGGTTACAAGTAAATTCACAAGTTGTCGGTAGACACATTTACGGTAACAACAAACACATCCCGGCTTTCATTAATGACGAATTCCCAGGTGAAATCAAATTTGATCGCAATCTGATTAATGTAACCACGATCGATATTGAGGTACAATCAGATGCAGGATTTCCAGTGCCTGAAGAAGCAGCACATGAAATTACAGCAATCTGTATGAAAAATAATATTGACAACACATTCTATGTGTGGGGTCTTAAAGACTATGATGTAGAAAACAGCATCATGCAAGAAAATCGTGTTGTCTATAAGCATTGTAAAACTGAATCAGAGCTTTTACTTGAATTCATTGCGCATTGGTCTTTACCATCGCAATGTCCAGATGTAATCACTGGATGGAATTCGCGGTTTTTTGATATACCTTATATCGTAAATCGCATTATCAAAATTCACGGCGAAGAGTTTGTTCGTAGATTATCTCCATGGGGTTTAATCGATCGTCGTGATGTTACTACAATGCAACGCAAACAAATGGCATATGAAATTCAAGGTATTGCTCAGATGGATTATCTGGACTTATTTAAAAAGTTTGGCTACTCTTATGGTCCACAAGAAACTTATAAACTTGATCATATTGCTTCTGTTGTTCTCGGTGAGAAAAAACTAAGTTATGAAGAACATGGTAATTTACACACTCTTTATAAACACGATCATCAAAAGTTTATTGACTATAACATTAAAGACGTTGATCTGGTAGATCGATTCGAAGATAAAATGGGATTGATTACACTTGCTTTAACTATGGCCTATCGCGGCGGTGTAAACTATAGTGATGTTATGGGCACTGTTGCAATATGGGATTCTATCATATTCCGTAATCTATATGCAAACCAAGTCATAATTCCATTTGCCGAAGAGAAGTTTAAAACTCCATACCCAGGCGGTTATGTTAAAGATCCACATGTTGGAATGCACAAATGGGTAGTTTCTTTTGACTTGAACTCACTGTATCCATCAATTATTATGCAAAACAACATGTCTCCAGAAACTATTATTCCTGGTAAAGTCGCTAATCTAAATGTCGATAATCTTCTTTCAGGAGAGACTCGACCTATATTTGACGCTAATGAATGCGCAGCTGCCTCAGGTCAGTATTTTAAAACTGATGAACAGGGCATCTTACCAAAGATTATCGATGAAATGTATAGCGAACGTATCGTTATTAAAAGACAAATGATTACATCTCAAAAAGAACTTGAAAGGATTGACAAAAATGACAAACAAGAATTATACCGGGTACAACGTGACATCGCGATCGCAGAGAATCAGCAGATGTCTATTAAAATTCTCCTTAATTCTCTTTATGGTGCTCTCGGCAACAAGTATTTCAGATTCTTCGATCAGCGAATCGCAGAAGGAATTACTCTTACTGGACAGCTTACGATCAGATGGGGCGAAAAAGCAATTAATACTTACCTCAACTCAGTGCTTAAGACTAAGAAAGACTATGTCCTCGCAATCGATACCGATTCAGTGTATGTCTGCCTAGACGATCTTGTTTCCGTTGTTAATCCAAAAAATCCATTGGAGTTTGTCGACACAGTTTGCAAAGAAAAACTTGAAGACGTCCTAGAAAAATCTTATGCAGAATTGTTTGATATCATGGGTGGTATCGAAAATCGTATGGTGATGAAACGTGAAGCTATTGCTGATCGTGGCATTTGGACTGCTAAGAAACGCTACATTCTAAATGTCCTAGATAATGAAGGTGTTCGTTATGCTGAACCTAAACTAAAAATTATGGGTATCGAAGCTATTAAATCATCGACTCCAGCGCCATGTCGTGAAGCTCTAAAAGAAATGTTTAAGACTATTATTGGTGGCACTGAACGTGATGTGCAAAACAACATCGAATCATTCCGAACGTACTTTAAAACGCTGTCTCCAGATCAGATTGCATTCCCTAGAGGAATTACCAATCTCACGCAGTTTATAGACAAACAGACGATTTATCGTAAAGGAACTCCGATCCACGCACGTGGCGGTATCTTGTACAATAAGATGTTAAAAGATCTTTCGTTAGATAAGCAATACAACAAGATTCAAAATGGCGAGAAAATTAAGTTTATATACTTACGCACACCAAACCACATTAAGGAAAATGTAATTTCTTTCTTAGATTACCTTCCAGAAGAGTTTGGTTTACATCGTTATATTGACTATGATACACAATTTAATAAGACGTTCTTAGATGTTATTGATCCGATTTTATCTGCAGTTGGATGGAATTCTAAAGAGATAGCAACCCTAGATGAATTCTTTTAAAAATAACTGTGTACAAACCACTAAAGTTGTGTTATAATATACCATATATAGGAGAAAAAGATGAAAATAGTAAGACTGACAACAGGTGATGAAGTCATTTGTAATGTCGAAGAAACAGAAAATGCAGTAGCTATTACTGACGCGTTTTCTATGATTGCTACAGAGCCGGGCAAAATTGGATTTATTCCATTTATGGCCTATGCTAAAGATGAGCAATTCATAATTGATAAGAAATTTGTAGTCATGATTGTAGATCCGGTTGACGAAATTGTAGATCAAATCAGATCTATGACTAGCGGAATTGTTACGCCCCAAAAGCAAGGAATCATAGTATGAGTAAGAACTGGGTAGAAGACATCGAAAAGATGCAAGACAAATTTGGAACTCTTGATTGGGTGTTAAACAATAAAGATAACACAGAAAAGCTTAAAAAGTTTTTAAAGTTTCGTATTGACTTTTTGCAAGAAGAACTAGACGAAACTAAAAAAGCATACGAGACTATGGATGGTGAAGAAATCGTCGATGGTTTAATTGATCTGTGTGTTGTAGCAATCGGAACTCTTGACGCTTTCAGCGTCGACGCATATGGAGCTTGGAATGAAGTTCTTAAAGCTAATATGACAAAAACTGTCGGCGTAAAAGAAGGCCGACCAAATCCATTAGGACTTCCAGACCTAATGAAACCCGAAGGTTGGAAAGCTCCATCACACAAAGGTAACCATGGTATCCTTAACGATATTCGATAGTATATACGACAACAAAACTAATAAGCGCGTTGATTATAATTCGTTTGATGACTTTGAAAAAGTATTATACAAATTGGCCAATAGTGATAAGTATCAGAAAAAAGCTGATGCTCCTTTAATATCACCGGCCACATATAAGACCGAAACTACTCGAGCTAACGCGAATGTTGTTAGTTGGGGTGGTTTCGGCATTGTCGATGTCGATGATTATGAAGGGTCTATAGATGATATTCATGAGAAGTATTCTAAATACAAATATGTTTGCTATTCTACAGCAAGCTCAACTAAGGCACATCCAAAGTTTAGATTAGTATTTCCATTGACGCAATGCGTTGATGCTGATAAAATCAAGCATTTTTGGTTTGCGTTAAATAAAGAAATAGGAGACATTGCAGATGCCCAAACAAAAGATCTTAGCAGAATGTACTACGTCCCTTCAAGATATAAAGGGTCGTACAACTTCATATTCACACACGATGGAATTACCATGGATCCGAATGGACTTATGGAACAGCACAGATATGTCGTACCAAATGAATCGTTTTTCGATAAGTTACCAGACTCTATTAAAAGGGGTCTTATACAGCATCGACAAGAAAAACTCAATAACACTGACTTTTCATGGACCGGATATCAAGACTGTCCTTTTGTAAATAAGAAGCAAATCGAAGATTACAAAAAAATTACTGGTTCAGGTTGGTATTTGCAGATGTACAAAATTATGGTATCAACCGCAGGTAACGCAGTACAACGAGGTTATCCTATCTCTGCTCGTGAAGTTGCTTGGATTTGTTCAGACCTGGACAATGACACTGGCGGTTGGTATGGAAAAAGAGATATGGTGAAAGAAGCAGAAAGAGCAATTAATTTTGTTTTTAAAAATAACATTTAGGAGAAAAACGAATGTATAGATATAGGGTTTATATAACAAGAGTGGTAGATGGAGATACAGTTGATGTAGATGTTGACTTGGGTTTTGGTATGATCTATAAGAAACAAAGAGTACGGCTGGTCGCAATTGACACTCCTGAATCGAGAACTAGAGATCTAGAAGAAAAATTCTATGGTAAGCAGTCAAAGTACTTTTTAGAAAGTCTACTAAAAGACCAAAATATTCAACTTGTATCTCATGATAAAGGTAAGTTCGGTAGGATTCTTGGTGAATTATTTGTTGACGGAGTAGAAATTTCAATTAATCAACTAATGATTGATAATTATCGCGCAGTTCCTTATTATGGTGGTAATAAAGAAGCCACTGAAAAGCATCATATGGCAAATAGAAGAGAATTGAATGAACAGGGAATTATTTACAAAGGTTAAATTATGAAATTTAATGCAGCTACCGATATTGATGGCGAAGAGTTACGGTTGAGAGCAGAAAAAGAAACTAGTGAAATCTTTGGTAAAGAAAGTACTCGCAAAGGTAGATCATTTTCTGAAATATTAGCCACCAATATGTATGGCCAGGTTGCTGAAATGTATTTAATGAAACATCATGGGTTTACAGATGATACTCGTAAATACAAAGATCTATTTAATAGAAATACAGAATCAGTTGAAGTTAAAGTTACCGAGTTTGATCACTATGTTCCCTTTGTTATAGAAAGAGCCAATAAAGCTCATAAACAACGAAAGACATGGTCTTCACCGTATTCTGATATACTATATGTCTTCGTTGGTAATAAAGACACATTAGATTACTATTTAAGTGGAATTTATTTTCATAATGGTGAAAGTTTTTGTTTACATTCAACAAAAACTGTGATATAATATACTATATTATAAAGGACAACAACATGGCTAAATTTGACAATGGTAAACCGCCTCTCGGTTTAATTCCACCAGAAGCTTTACTTCATATCTCTGAAGTTTTTGGCTTTGGCGCGGAAAAGTATGGTATGAATAATTGGCGTGATGATGGTCACAATACCAGCTGGGTACGAACTTATTCATCAATCCAAAGACATCTTAATGCATGGCATGCAGGTGAAGACCTAGATCCTGAATCTGGATATACGCATTTATCTCATGCAGCAACTCAAATCATGATTCTTATGATGCATGCAATTGAACACCCTGAAGTCGATGATAGGTATAAAAAATGAATATACAAAAAATTAGAAACCACTTTAAACAAGAACTAGCAGAAAAAAACTTTGTTATCGACCGCAATGGTAGTAAAACTATTGAATTGCTTGGTGCATCATTTCATGCTAGTGAGTCTGCTATCTTTGGTACTCCTAATCAGGAATACATTGATGCAGAACTTACGTGGTACGAATCACAGTCTACGAATATTAATGATATATACGGAACAGATTTTGATTCTAAGAGACCTCCTGCAGCCTGGAAAATGACTGCTAATGATCACGGTGAAATTAATTCTAATTATGGACATTTAATTTTTAGTGAAAAGTATCATGCGCAGTACGATCAAGTTGTAATTGAACTAACTAGTAATCCAGATTCTCGTAGAGCGTCAATGATTTATCAACGTCCTTCGATATGGGTAGAATATAATGATCAAGGGAAGAACGACTTTATATGTACTAATGCTGTGACATATTATATTCGTGATGGTGAATTACACTGTGTAGTTCAAATGCGATCTAATGATGTGATCTTCGGTTACCGTAATGACTACGCATGGCAAGAATATATACTATGTTCACTGGCAGATGACCTAGGTGTTAATGATGGTGATATCCATTGGCAAGTACAAAACTTACACGTTTACGAACGTCATTTTGATTTGGTAAAGTAATGAGTTGGGATATATCAAAAACTTATAAATGGGATAAGCGGTATGTTAGTTTAGCTGCTCATATTGCTGAATGGTCAAAAGATCCATCGCGTAAAATTGGAGCGGTTGCCGTTGGTAGTAAGGGACAAGTACTAGCTCAAGGTTACAATGGATTTCCACGTGGAATTTCTGATAATGATTCTATGTACGAAAACAAAGTTACAAAATACCAACACGTAGTTCACGCTGAAATGAACTGTATATATAATGCTACGTATAATGGCACATCACTTGATGGAGCTACGATGTATATACACGGTTTACCAGTTTGTTCTGAATGTGCGAAAGGTATTATTCAGGTTGGTATAAAAAGAGTAGTCACGAATGAGATTGACAGCACCATGCCAGACCGCTGGGTAGATTCGACTCAACTAACTAAAAAAATGTTTGATGAAGCTGGAGTTATTTACGACTTTATCTAAAGCGTCATGCGCCCATAGCTCAGCTGGATAGAGCATCGGCCTTCTAAGCCGAGGGTCTCAGGTTCGAATCCTGATGGGCGCACCAAAAAAAGGAATATAAAATGGTATATGTAGATTATTTATTTGAAATGACAGACAGAGGGATTATGTTTATTGATAAAGATAGTCCATTAGAACCTAACAATATGTTGAAGCTAGAAAATACACCGTTCAACGTAGGAGATTGTTTTGTGCTAACGCAAACCGTAAATGAAAACATACTTTTGCGTAAGACTAAGCAAATGTTTCCTGTAAAAAAGTTTCCTATGCAATTGGAATTAAATTTCGAGAAAGAATAATGGCCACTAAAAATGATATAACTGGAGATTCTATTAAATCCAAAGGTCTATCTAAAAAAGGTAAAGATAACTGGGATAAGATCTTTGGTAAGAAAGATATAAAGGTGCGTAAAACAACACCTGATCATGGTAATACGCAAGTCCATAAAGACAAAAGTAAATATGATCGTAAGTCTTATAAAGATGAACTAAAATCTCAATCGGATCTCAACTGGGACGGCAATGACTAACATGACCGTATTTTTATTAATAAACTTTTTTATGATATTATGAAATTAGATTACAAAGAAAAAGGCAGAGTAGGAATAACATTTTCTTCCTTTGATTTACTACATGCTGGTCATGTTACAATGCTAGAAGAAGCTAAAAGGCACTGCGATTATTTAATCGTAGGATTACAAACTAATCCGCAAATCGATCGTCCGGAAAAAAACAAACCAGTTCAATCTATAGTCGAAAGACAAATACAATTAGCCGGCATAAAATATGTCGACGAAATTGTGACGTACGAAACAGAATCAGATATAATAGATTTATTGTTAACTCTTCCAGTGTCTGTTAGAATTGTAGGAGAAGATTATAAGGGTAAAGAGTTTACTGGAAAAGAACTTTGTATACAACAAAAAATTAAAATCATATATAATAGTAGAAAACACAGTTTTAGTACTACAAGTTTAAGAGAAAGATTAAATGAAAATAGCAATAACGGGAAGTGATGGTTATATAGGTCAACGCCTAGTAGAAAAATTAAAAGATACAGAACATGAATTACTTTTAATCGATATGAATGAAGACCATAGACTAGGTAATGAAGTCAAACACCGTGCTCCTGAAACGTATTGGAATATTCGAAATACTCCAATGCATGGTGGGTTACCTTGGAACTGGATAATGTTTGATTGTGTAGTACATTTAGGAGCATTAGTCAAAGTTGGAGAAAGCGTAAAGAAACCGTGTGATTATTATGACACAAATATAAATGGTACAAGGAAAGTTATTGAAGCTTTTCATGGTGCCAAATTTATATTTGCTTCTACAGGTGCAGCATTTGACCCAACATCTCCGTATGCCAGGTCTAAAGTTGCAGCAGAAGATATCATAAAAGAAATGTGTGATGAATATACTATCTTTCGTTTCTTTAATGTAGGTGGAGGACAACCAACAAATCCTGAAGGTCTATATGCTGCAACAATGAATGCATGTGAATCAGGAACTTTTACGATTCATGGTAATAATTATAATACAAAGGATGGAACGTGTGTAAGAGATTATGTTCATGTAGATGATTTATGCGATGCGATTGTGAAAGCAATTCATAAACCAGGAGCAAATTCTGATTATGAACCACTTGGTTCTGGTAAGTCTTATACAGTTTCTGAATATGTAAATGCTTTCCTAGAAGTCAATGGTCCAAAATTTAAAGTAGAATATGGACCAAGAAGAGAAGGTGATAATGAATCAAGTGAGGTACCATTTATGAGTAAGTTTATGAATCCTCAAAAAACACTAGAGGATATAGTTAAATTATGAAAATATTAATTACAGGAATGAATAAGAATCAGACGACAAAAGATTTTTATTTACGACAACAATTAAAAGTCGTACCATCTCACTACTCATTAATACGATGTTTAGAAGATATGGGCCACGAAGTAGAACAAAGATTAGTTAAAATCGGAGAAGACCTAAGTGGTTATGATAAAGTGATATGTTTTCTTGCTTCACCAAGACAAGCATTACAACTTGCATTCTACAACGGGCTATGGGCAATACATTCTACATTAAAAGAAAATCTAGTTCTTGCAATGGACGATTGGCAAACAGAAGATATCTTTAAAGGTATTCAATCATGTAAAGATAAAGAATCTCTTTTAAAAGAATTTACAATTGGTCAAAATAAAATGACTGATTCTGATATGTCATATGAATTACTTGAACCGCATACACAAACATTATTGGATGCAGTTAGCTTTATTGGTTCAAAACAAGCACCAATGTTATTATCAGTGTTTATGGGCGGTGATATGACAAAGCTAATCGATTATCCAAAGGACTTATTAGTAGGTTATGACCCTAATCCTTATCATAGAAATAGAGCACCAGGTAATAGAGGCGATGTTGAAATAGAAGATATGGATTTTATGGAACATCAAATGATGCCAACAGTAGAAGAAGATACAGTTGTACCAGAAGATAAACTGAAATGTTTTAACTTTGCTTCATTGGTACAAGGTAAAACTAAAAGATGGTTAAAGCAACAAAATGTAACTGATTGGGATATTGAATTTTTTGGTTCACGTAAAGAAAAACAAAGACGATTACTTGAAGGTGATATGTGTAAAGTATATGCCGAACAATGGGGCAGTCTAATGCCAGGTTATCATCATGCCGGTTCAGGTTGGTGGAGAGCAAGACCATATCAAGTTGCAGATGCTGGTTCTATTCTAATAGGTGAATATGAAGAAATGTTTTTATTATATGGAGATGATGAACTAGCAGCTTTAACGGCAAAAGATTTAGAAATATCTGATATAGATACTCTTACAATATTAGCAAAAAGACAAAAAGATGCTCTATACGAAAGACATCCACTTAATAAAGAGAAACAGCAAAAAGAATTGAAAGTTATATTATGAGAATATTAGTCGTAGGAGCCGGGTTCTCCGGCGCAGTTGTGGCAAGAGAATGCGCTGCAGCGGGTCATTTAGTAAAAGTTATCGATAAAAGAAATCATATTGGTGGTAATGCCTATGATTATATTGATGAGAATGGAATACGTATACACAAATATGGTCCGCATTTATTTCATACAAATAATGAAAAGGTCGTACAATGGCTATCACAATTTACTGAATGGGTTCCTTATCAACATAAAGTAAAAGCGCAATTAAATGATGGAACTTATGTTACATTACCAGTAAATAAAGCAACGAAAGAAATTGTAGGAGAAGAAAATGTATTAGATATTTTCTTTCGACCATATACGAAAAAGATGTGGGGCAAAAGTTTAGATGAATTAGACCCATCAATTATAAATCGTGTACCTATAAGAGATGATGATAACGAATTATATTTTCCAAATGATGAATACCAAATGATGCCAAAAAATGGTTACACAGAAATATTTAAAAACATATTAAATCATTCTAATATTGAAGTTGAATGTAATGTAGAATTTCATCAATCAATGGAAGAAGAATATGATTACGTATTTAATTCAATGCCAATTGATATGTATTTTAATTATGACTATGGTAAACTTCCATATCGTTCAATCAAGTTTCACAATGTAGTATTACAACAACCGAGAGTTTTACCTACAGCAACAGTAAATTTTACACATGATGGGCCATATACTAGAGTAACAGAATGGAAAAACATTCCAGCTCATGGCAAAAATGATTATACCACAGTTCTTACTTATGAAGAACCTTGTGACTATAAAGATAACAATTATGAAAGATATTATCCAGTAAAAGATATTGAAGGAACAAATAAAAAAACATATAAGAAATATAAAGAAAGAGTCAATGAAGATAAAATGACTTTTATTGGAAGATGCGGAATGTATGTTTATGTTGATATGCACCAGGCAATTAGTTCTGCTTTAGCAACTTCAAAGAGATTTTTAGGATGAAATACGCTAGTATAGTACCACTTATTGGTGGTGAAACAATCGCAATGGAAAAAGTTTTTGGTAAAAGACCAGAATATATGTTAAGCTACGAAGGATTTCAGTCAAATGATCGACACATCGTAGATCATTATAATAATGAAGTTCCATACCATGTAATGGATTTAAATAAACCTGAAGTATTCGAAAAAGTTGATGTGGTCAATGCAGTATGTCCATGTGCAGGACTTAGTAGTTTATCACCTTCAGCCGGATCAAACAATGCTGCTAACGATTGGATGTCAATATCTGCGAATTATGTCTTAGAACATATGAGACCAAAAGTTTTTTGGGGTGAAAATGCACCAAGATTAGCAAGTAAAATGGGTGAACCTATTGTAACTAAGTTAAGGAAAATAGCATCAAAGAATGGTTATACATTATCTTTATATAAAACCAAATCAAAGCTTCATGGCTTATCACAAGTAAGAGAAAGATCATTTTACTTTTTTTGGAAAGGTAATAGAACGCCTTTAGTTCATTATGTAGAAAGACCACACGAAAAAATCGAAGACTTAATTCTTTCAGTTGAAAGACGTGATGATGATCCTATGAATGTTTTAACTAATACTAAAAAGCCAACCGATAATCCATATTACAAATATATTTTAAGTGAAATACATCCTGATATGTCTCATAAAGAATTTGTAGAACAATTGACTAAAACTGAGAGTGTATTGACATATATTGAGAATAATCTGGGTAGAACTACCTCGTACAATAAAGTTGGTGAATGGATGGAAGCTAATGGCTACGTAAAAGAGTCAAAGCAGTGCAAACGAATGTATGCTAAATTAAAATCAGGTGGTAATATAATGCGTAAAACAACGGAGATACCTAAAGATTATATTGGGGCTTTTGTTGGTCATATGCCAACTAATCTAACGCATCCAGTTGAAGATAGATATTTGACAATTAGAGAATGCTTAGCTATTATGAAAATGCCTGAAGACTTTATATTACAAGGTGGTTTACGCAATTTAAATCATATATGTCAAAACGTACCAGTGACAACAGCCGCTGACATGGCTGAGTCAATAAAACTGTTTTTGGATAATAAATTAGATTCAGTAGATTCTAATTTTGTTATTCAGGATAATAAAGCTAAGCACGAAAATTATGAAAAAAACGGTGTACAATTAACCGATTTCATGTTATAATATATACATTAATTAATAAAAGAGGAAATATGCCAAGTATAAATTTACAAGCTCAACCGAGAAAGTTTAACAAAAATCGAAAGGGTAAACGCGACAATCGTCCGCCTCAAGATATGCCTTTCGAAGTAGGATTGAGAAAGTTCAAAAAAGCTGTAGAAGCTGCGGGTATCTTACAAGATGTTCGCGCTAAAGAATTCTATGAGAAACCTACAGCAAAACGCAAGCGTAAAAAGGCCGAAGCAATTTCGCGTCATAAGAGAGAATTGAGAGCTCAAGAGCAAACCCAATTTGGAAGGAGAAAGAAGTAATGTCAGTAATGGATAAATTAAAAAAGAACTCTAGGATTAAATCTACAGAAGTTCTATCAAAGTCAATATTTTTTAGCGATAAAGAAATGACACCAACAGAAGTACCAATGATAAACGTTGCTTTATCCGGAGATCCAGACGGTGGATTAAGTCCTGGTTTGACAGTATTGGCCGGTCCTTCTAAACACTTTAAAACATCATTTGCCTTATTAATGGCAGGTGCATATTTAAAGGAACACGAAGATGCGGTATTACTATTTTATGATTCAGAGTTTGGTTCACCACAGTCATACTTTGAATCTTTTGGTATTGATACTAGTAGAGTATTGCATACACCAATTACAGATGTAGAGCAGTTAAAATTCGATATAGTAGGGCAATTAGAAAACCTTGATCGTAAAGATAAAGTTATTATTGTAATCGATTCTATTGGTAACTTAGCTTCTAAGAAAGAATTAGAAGACGCGTTGAACGAAAAATCAGTTGCTGATATGTCACGAGCCAAAGCACTTAAAGGTTTATTCAGGATGGTCACTCCTTATCTAGCTATGAAGAACATTCCTTTACTTGCAGTTAATCACACGTATCAAGAAATAGGTTTGTTTCCTAAAGCAGTTGTATCTGGAGGAACTGGTATTTACTACTCTGCAGATAACATATGGATTATCGGAAGACAGCAGCAAAAGCAAGGAACCGAAATTAAAGGTTATAACTTTGTGATCAATGTTGAGAAATCAAGGTTTGTAAAAGAGAAGTCTAAGATTCCAATTAGCGTAACTTGGGAAGGTGGTATTGCCCCATACTCAGGATTATTAGATGTAGCGTTAGCTGGTGGTTATGTCCAAAAACCGAATGTTGGTTGGTACTGCAGAGTCGATATGGAAACAGGAGAACTAGTTCAACCTAAAGTAAGAGAAAAAGATACTTTAGAAGAAGAGTTCTGGAAGCCTACATTTGAAAATACAAACTTTAAAGAGTTCTTAAAGGGTCATTATCAAATAGGTCATAAACCGTTACTAGACATCGAACTCGATATTGAGCAAGAACATGGATAATCATTTTATTACAGTAGAACACCCAGAATCTGATTTTTATGCTATTCAGTTGAATGACAATTCACCATATGGCGGCGTGAGATTTATTTATGGTACCGTATCGATTAAAGAAAGTCCAGAACTAGATGTGGCCACACTATCATTTACGTATAACATAAATGATCCAGGTGATTATGACCACGACACATTGAAAAATGACGAGGCTTTTAATAACTACCTCGGAGATCTATTAACACATATTATTCAAGAAGGGACAACGAAACTTGCAGAACGAAATACCGACACACGTACTAAGTCATCTACTTAATAACGAAGAATATTGTAGACGAGTAATACCATATCTTCAAAAAGAATATTTCGAAGGTGTACATAAAGTAGTATTTGACCTTATTGTAAGCTTTGTAGCGACGCATAATAAATTACCTACTGGTAGAGTGCTAGATATTGAGCTACAAAAAGTGTCAGCACCAGAAGATGTATTAAACCAGTCATCAATGTTAATCAACGAGATCGGTAATAAAACTGATTTAGATACTGATTATCTTATTAATGAAACTGAAAAGTGGTGTAAAGATCGTGCAGTATATCTCGCGATTATGGATTCTATTGGTATTATTGATGGAAAGGATCCGGAAAAAAGTGAAGGTGCTATACCAGAAATACTTTCAACAGCTCTTGGTGTATCATTTGATCAAGCAATTGGTCATGATTACATCGACGATTCATCTGCTCGTTTTGATTTCTATAATAAAACGGAAGAACGTATTCCATGGGATCTTGACTATTTCAATAAAATTACTAAAGGCGGTATACCGAATAAAACACTAAATGTATGTTTGGCTGGTACTGGTGTAGGTAAATCTTTGTTTATGTGTCATAACGCAGCATCAGTTTTACAACAAGGTAAGAATGTTCTTTATATTACTATGGAAATGGCTGAAGAAAGAATCGCTGAACGCATTGATGCAAACTTAATGGATCTACCTATTCAACAACTAGAATCATTGCCTAAAGATGTATTTTCTGAAAAGATACAAAAGATTGCAACAGGCACAATCGGCAAATTATTGATTAAAGAATATCCAACTGGCGCTGCGCATTCTGGTCACTTTAGAGCTTTATTGAATGAATTAAAGCTTAAAAAGAAGTTTACGCCTGATATCATATATATAGACTACCTAAATATATGTTCGTCATCTCGCATGAAAGCTATGGGTGGTAGTATAAATAGTTATACCTACATCAAAGCTATTGCTGAAGAATTACGTGGTTTAGCGATTGAGTTTAATCTGCCAATTATGACAGCAACTCAAACAACTCGATCAGGTTTCAGCAATACTGATGTAGGACTTGAAGATACATCAGAATCTTTTGGCCTCCCTGCTACAGCTGATTTGATGTTTGCATTAATAGCAACTGAAGAATTGGATGAACTTAACCAAGTAATGGTTAAGCAGCTTAAAAATAGATATAATGATCCAACTAAATTTAAACGATTTGTAGTTGGCATCGATCGAGCGCGTATGAAATTGTACGATGTAGAAGAATCTGCTCAATCTGATATTATGTCAGATATGAGTATCCCTGATAAACCCATCGCAACGTGGGGGGATAAGGAAAATAAAGACACGTTTGCGGAATTTAAAGTATAGGAGAAATATATGTTAGATTGGATGAAATCTAGATTGGTTGAAAGAACCTCGCATGACGGTATTGCGTTGATTGCGGTTTGCGGTTCAGTTGTATTATTCGGCGGCTTGGCTAAAATGTTAGCTTGGGTTGGTTTGGTATATGGTATCTACACCTTGGTAAAGAAAGAGGATTAATTAGTGTTTAAAGTACGTGTTATTTCGTATAGTAAGCCAGCAATTGGCGTTGATTTGAAAGATGACTTATTACAAATGGTCGCATATTGCGCTCGTGTTTCAAATCCGGAAAACCAAAATAATGAAGAAACCGCGGAAAAGCTGGTCAAATATCTGATTAAACACCAACACTGGTCACCCTTAGAGATGGCCAGTGTCTGTATGGAAATAGATACAACCAGGGATATCGCTCGGCAAATTCTTAGACATCGTTCTTTTTCGTTTCAAGAATTTAGCCAGCGGTATGCTGATCCTATCAAAGATTTGAGCTTTGTTACTAGAGAAGCTAGAATGCAGGATAACAAGAATCGCCAAAATTCAGTTGTTCTTGGAAGTGATGATCCTATTCATCACATATGGGAATCGTATCAAGAAGTTATTATTGAGCGTTGTAAACACGCGTATGAATGGGCTATTGATGCCGGCATCGCAAAGGAACAGGCTAGAGCAATTCTACCTGAAGGTTTAACAATGTCTCGTATGTATGTCAACGGAACACTACGATCATGGATACATTACATCCAATTGAGAGCAGCAAATGGTACTCAGAAAGAACACCAAGAAATTGCTAAAGCCTGCGCCGAAGCAATATACCAGATATTCCCGCTTGATGATGTTATATAAACGTCATTTTATATAACAAAATAGTCTAAGAAAAGAGTGTACAAAGACTGAAAAGCATGGTATAATATACCTATATTAAATGATAAGGAAAGCGCAGATGTCAACAACTCAACAACTTCACCATCAATTTCTAATTGAACAAACTCAAGAACTTTTGGCTATCATGCAATCCCAATTACATGCTAAGTACGAGCACGCGAAGAATGATAGGTATGTCTTCGAAGAAGGCAGAAACTATATTAAGTTGCTGAGACAAGAAGAAAGGGGTGCCCGAGGTCGGTGCACAAGCGTAGTCGGTTTTATCGTCAAAAAATCACCTAAAGCCATCGATAACAAAACTAATGAGAAGTTTAAGATTGGTGATATGCTAATGGCTGCTGGATATAACGCTCCAGCCACTAACTTTGCAAGAGGAAATATCCTCGAAGGTTACAACAAAGCTGCAGTAAGATGGACAGGAATTTAAGGAAATATTATGTATGAACCAAATTTAGAAGAAGTAATCGCAAGTCTAATAGGAGTGACTCTCGCCGAAGATCAGGTCAGATCTATCGTAGGAGCTCCTTCAATCAAAGAATCGAAAACATGTGCTTGTGGCGATAAGCTCGAACAATGTAAAGATTCTTATGAACACATGACACACGGAGTATAAAATGAGTAGAACTAATTCTTATGTAATGACAGCTCACGTTGAATCAGTAGGTGATATGCTTGAACTTCAAACTGTTAGAAATACTATTAAGACCATCAATAAGATGTCTAAAGAAACTGATAGAATAAATCAGTATCGATATGACTCAGGTTGGACTGACGTTTTACTGCCATTAACACCAAAGTATCGTGTTAATGTTATGCCACGTGGTCCACGTACTAAAGCAGCAATTGCTGATGGTCGTAGTCCAAGAGCTTATGACTCCTGGCTTCCAATACGTCACGCAGAAAGACTTGATGTATACATCCACACACGTTCACAGAGTTATTGCTAATGTTAAGAGCCTTTAAAGAAATAACCAATTGGGATGATGCAGGATATGCAGTTCCTAATCATACTTACATTTTAAACGAGCATGGCCAATGCGTTGGCTTTAAAGCTACCGGTACAAAGAAGTACACTCAATTTAAGTCTCCTATGAAGCAATTTTCAAAATCTCGTAGGAAGTTTATTGAACTAAAGCCCGCGTCAAAATACATGAGGAACGGATAGTGGATAGCTGGAAAGTAATAGCGGTTAACAGTCTTAGTGATTTAGTAGCCGAATATATCTTTAAATACGAAGATGAGGCACGGCGATTTCATAAAGGCATGCTTGCGCATGGTCATGAATCAGTTTGTTTTCGTTATAATGGTGAGGTTTAATGGAATATATTATATTTGTTTGTTGTGTACTTGGTGTCGCCTTTTCTTCTTATAATATAGGAATAAGGCAAGGCGGAGAAAAAATGATAGATATGTTAGAACTAATCGGCATTATTACTGTTGATGAAAATGACGATGTTTGGCCAAATAAATCGTACAATCCTAAACACCGAAGTAAAAAATAGTATAAATAGTATTGTACAAACTTCACTAGGAATGGTATAATGCTATTATGAAAAAATTTAAACATAGTTTAAAAGATGGATTCACTGAAATAAGGGAAGGTGTGGCCTTAGATAAGAATGAGCTACAGAAACCAAATAATAATACCGGTGAACCTAGAATATCCATCCTTAGAAAACTTATTAAAAACCGTGATCCACTTCAATTAAACAAAGGCGGTACAGCAATTGTAACCGACATTGAAGACGCTCTCCAAAAATTAAACGCATTCGAGCATGCGCCATCAAACATTTCATTTGTTTTTGGCGATAAGATGATTCCATTATCTCAACTTAAAAAGTCAAAGGTATTTGGCGGAGGATCAAGTGGTGCAGGTTCTGGTACTAAAGATACTGCTAGAAACGAATGTCATCAGGTTGTAATGTGCCAAGCAATGCTTGACCATGGATTACAAGCTGAAGAATTTTTTACTCATGATATTCTTAAAGTAGCATACGGAAAGGTAAAAGTAGATGTTGATTTAAAAACTATACTTTCCGCGCCAGATGCTTGGGTATCGTCATCTTACAACATTGCAAAA
>ERZ1047821.302-NODE-302-length-39642-cov-7.232248_pt1 | contig 39642 bp, 34 predicted proteins | sample MGYA00383096_ERZ1047821 | MGnify/ENA primary metagenome ERZ1047821 (study PRJEB29581, sample SAMEA5548366) | metagenome | biome: marine; feature: coastal; material: water | depth 25 m | study: Short-term variability in the microbial, nano- and picoplankton... | reverse complement strand
CTCGGTGACGAATTTAGCCGAAGTCATTGAATACAACGACACCAAGGGGAGTCCGATTCACATGGCGGGAAAGGCACCGGCGGGCGGTAAGAAACCAAAAAAGCGCAAGCGTAAGATGCGCCTTTCTTTGAAACAAAAGAAAATGAACACCACTGGCGATTCCTACAAGGATAACCTTGGCTGGTCAACCGATGTCGGACGCACGCTTGGTGAGGCACCTGCTTCAAAGGGCCCGGAAACCCTTCGTGTCCAATGCGACTCTTGCGGTTCGATGCTCAAAATCCCAAAACCAAAGAAATCCCGATACACCGTTACGTGTTCATACCCTGAATGCGGGAATGAAATGAAGTTTGAGTGAGCCCTGGAACGGTTCTCTATGGCTGCAGAAACACTTCTCCTGTGTTTAGCGCTCTTTGTGATCGCAGCGCTGTATGCATCTGTTGGTCATGGTGGCGCTTCAGGCTATCTCGCCCTCCTTTCCCTGTCCACCTTTGCGTCAATGAACAGTTCATGGCTCAAGCAACATGCTTGGGTGCTCAACCTTGTTGTTGCCAGTCTTGCGTTTTACCACTATCAGAAAGCAGGGTTTCACCGGCCGAAGTTATCGTTGATGTTCATTGCAGCAAGCCTCCCCGCAGCCCTCTATGGGGGGACATTGAAAGTCGATGGAGCCGTGTATGACACACTTCTCTCAGCCGCGCTTCTCTTCGCAGCCTACCGTTTAGCAACCTCAACACAACACGAAGAAAGTTCACAACCACACCCACTACCAACCCTTCAAACATCAATTCCTATTGGCGCTTCAATTGGTGTGATCAGTGGAATGATTGGCGTCGGGGGAGGTATCTTCCTGTCGCCTATTCTTGTGCTCAAACGTTGGGCAACCCCAAAAGCAGCAGCAGCTACTGCGGCGCTGTTCATTTGGGTAAATTCAGCAGCAGGCCTCTTTGGCGCACATCTCTCAGGTCAACTTTCTCTGTCCCCTGATCCACTCGCATCATTCGTGATTGCTGTGGCCTGTGGAGGTTACATTGGTTCAAAATTCGGTGCTGAAAAAGCGCCGCAAACAACCGTACGTTGGCTGCTCATCGGGGTCCTCGTCCTCGCTACAGCGAAGCGGGGCATCGATCTCCTTTCATGACCGTGAACCTCAAACAGAGGTAACGGTTGCACAGTCTGTGACCGAGGTGCCCTACTTCATCGACCTCGAGTCGGCCGTTGCTCTTGCAAGCAAGACCCTTCTCTCCGTCGGCGTTGAAGATGCACCGCTTGATGAGGCACACGGACGAATTCTTGCAGAAGACCTCCGTTCAAAGGTGGATGATCCACCGTTTGATAATTCAGCCATGGATGGTTTTGCTTTCATTCACGAAGACAGCCTTCAACCCCCAACCACGCTCAAAATTATCCAGACCATCCAAGCTGGGGAAAGAGAAACCACACAACCCCTCCAACCAGGCCAAGCGTCTCGAATTATGACGGGTGGACCCATGCCTCCTGGTGCAGATTCAATCCTCCCAATCGAGCGTTGTGAAATGAATGAGGCCGGGGGTGAAGTCACACTCACTGAGCAAGGCCGCCCACATTTCATCCGCAAACAGGGTGAAAATCTGAAGCGCGGTGAAGTCACACTGGAAAAGGGAACAACATTGTCGCCCGCCAACGTTGGTCTATGCGCAACCATGGGGTGGCCAACCGTTCCCGTTTTCAAACGCGCCAAGGTTGCAATTCTTTCAACGGGTGATGAATTAAAACTTCCAGGCGAGCCACTTGAAGCCCACGAAATCTACGAATCAAACTCCTTTGGCTTGGCGGGACTTGTCCGATGGATGGGCCATGAAGCCATCCGTTACCCATCCGTGAACGATTCAATGGATGCCCTTCGCTCAAGCCTCAATGCGGCAGCAAAGGAATGCGATCTCATCTTGACATCCGGCGGTGTTTCAATGGGGGAATGGGACTACGTTCGAAAAATCATGGAAGAGGAAGGCGATGTTCATTTCTGGCGCGTCAAAATCCGCCCAGGCTCACCACCTCTCTTTGGTACATGGAATGGAACACCGATTTTCGGTCTACCGGGGAACCCAGCCAGCAGCCATGTCGTGTTTCGAATCCTTGTCGCCCCCTACCTCCGAGCATCCATGCATGGAGGTGGCCCGAAAGAACACCACCTCATGGTCGAACTCGGTGAAGACATCAAAGGCGACGCAAAGTGCCTCGCGCTCCGAAGAATTTCGGTCGATACGAGTGGCGACCACCCCATCGCCTATTCAACAGGCCATCAAGGGTCGGGGAACCTCGGCGGCGTCGCCCGAGCGGATGGCTTAACCCTCCTTTCACCAGGGCAACCCTCAAACAAAGGCGACTGGTGTCGAGCAATGTTCCTGTGAGTGAGTGCAATGGAGTCAACACCAAACGAAGAGATCGACCTCATTGACGGCGTTGCAGCCATGTTTCCAGAAACGACCCGAGCGAAGATCCGAAAAATGCTGACAGAGGGGCGGGTTCTGGTCGATGGTGTGGTGAGGCATCGAGCGAAACACACGGTCGAAGCAGGTCAAACCATCGAAGTCACCGATCGAGCGAAAGGAAAGGAAGCGGCCCCGCCCCCAGCTTCAACCAAAAAGAAGCACAAACTGAAAATTCTCTACGAGGATGAAGCCATCATTGTCGTCGACAAGCCAGCAGGTTTGCTTTCAGTAGCAACAAACAAACTCGAAGATGACACACTCCACGCCCGGTGTGTGAATTATGTTCGGCTTGGTGATGAGCGCGCTTGGGTTCACATCGTTCACCGGTTGGATCGAGAAACATCAGGTGTGATGGTGTTTGCCCGCCATGAGCACCACAAAACGTACCTCCAATCACAATTCGCAAACCGCGAAGTCCATCGCACATACCACGCCCTCGTCGAAGGCACACCACAGCACCACAGCGGGACTGAACGAGCATGGTTGGTCGAAGATCGAAACCTTCGGGTCAAGAAAGTCAAAGCATCGTTCAAAGGAGCGAAAGAAGCCATCACCCATTGGACGGTGGAAGACGCAGATGACGAAGTCTCACTGATTCACATCACCATTGAAACGGGAAGGCGACACCAAATCCGCATGGCGATGAAGGCGCTTGATTGCCCGGTCGTAGGCGACGAACTCCACGGTGCTGAAACGAATCCATTGAGCCGGATTGCATTGCATGCATCAGCCCTTGAATTCCTCCATCCCGACAACGATGACCCGGTTCGTTTCGAAGCGCGGGTCCCGTTTATGGCAAGGTGAACCTCAATCCACCCATACATGCATTCTTGAACCGTTGGCGCGCCCGTGGAGATGATACCATGAGTGGCGAAGCGGGTGACCATGGTTGGATTGAAGTCCGAGGGGCGCGAACCCACAACCTTCAGGACATTTCCGTCAAGCTTCCAAGAGGTCAATTTGTCGTCATATCTGGCGTGTCAGGTTCAGGCAAATCCAGCCTTGCTTTCGACACGCTTTACGCCGAGGGCCAGCGAAGGTATGTCGAGAGCCTCTCCTCATACGCCCGTCAGTTTATCGGTCAGATGAAAAAGGCCGACTGCGATGGAATCGAAGGCCTTTCTCCTGCAATTTCCATCGATCAGAAACAAGGCTCTCACAACCCAAGGTCAACCGTCGCCACCGTCACAGAAATCCAAGATTACCTCCGGTTGTTATGGGCACGAATCGGAATTCCACACTGCCCCACGTGTGGGCGAGAGGTGGCAAGGCGCACCGTTCAGGAAATTGTCGATGATGTATTGTGGCACATGGAAGGGCACGCAATTGCCATATGGGCGCCGGCAGTCCGCGCACGGAAAGGCACACACGTCGATTTGTTTCGCCAACTCGTCGAGCAAGGTTTCCTCAACGGAAAAGTTAACGGGCATGAAGTCGAATTTGAATCGCCGCCTGAACTTGACAAGAATTTCCGACACGACATCGATGTTCGAATTGACCGACTCCGTTGCACAAGGGACCGACGTCAGCGCCTCACCGAAGCCGTCGAAAGCTCACTTCGACTCGGTGGCGGCGCTACTGCAATCGAAAGCCTCGAGGGGCCGGCAGAAGACGTCGAACTTTCAGAAGGCACCAAAGCAAGAATCACCCAAGTCGGTGAAACGATTGCTTGGTCCGAAGACTTCGCCTGTCCAGAACACGGGGCGTTCATGCCAGAACTTTCCCCTCGGGTCTTTTCGTTCAACTCACCACTCGGTGCTTGCGGCTCGTGCCAAGGCCTTGGCGTCCAACGTCAATTCAACATCGACCTCATCATTGATGGCACCCTCACCATCAGCAATGGTTGCGTACGACCTTGGCGCCAATCGATGTCACCATCGTGGTACCGAAGGCTCATGGAACAAGTTTGCGAACATTACAGAATTCCAAAAAACACACCATTTGAGATGCTGGACGACGACGATCGGGACATCCTTCTCAACGGCTCGGGTTCAACCGTGATTAACTTCCACTTCGAATCTGATAACGGGTCAGTCTACAAAATGAACCGACCATGGGAAGGCATCATCGCTCGACTCCAACGAACGTACACTGAAACCACTTCAGAACGAACCCGAAGCCGTCTCATTGCCTGCATGACCGATCTTGATTGCAGCGAATGTAATGGAGAGAAATTGAACGCAGCAGCACGGTATGTGTCTGTTGGTGGCATTCGCCTCCCAGAAGTCAGCCATTGTTCAGTTCACGACGCCCTTGCCGTTGTTCGAGCTTGGTGGCCAGACGGCCCCGGGGCCCCCGAATACTTCGCCGATACATTGGAGCCGCTTAACGAGCGCAGCATCTTCATCGGCAACGAAATTCTCAAAGAAATCGAAAACCGCCTCGGCTTCCTTGACAGCGTCGGTCTCGATTACCTCACCCTTGATCGAAAAGCAAACACACTCTCAGGTGGCGAAAGTCAGCGCATCCGCCTCGCCACACAAATCGGCAGTCGATTGACAGGCGTGATGTATGTCCTTGACGAACCCTCTATCGGGCTCCATCAACGCGACAACGAACGCCTTTTGGCAACCCTTCGGGAACTCAGCGATCTCGGCAACACACTCATCGTCGTCGAGCACGACGAAGACACCCTTCGCCAAGCAGATTGGTTGTGTGACCTTGGCCCTGGTGCTGGCCTTGAAGGTGGTCAAATCGTTGCCAACGGGCCACCAGAAGTCGCCATGGCTGAAGAAAAATCCGTTACCGGGGCGTACCTCAGCGGCAGGCGAAGCATCCCAGTTCCAGAAAAGCGAACGAAGGCCACACGCAAACGGCTCACTGTCAAAGGTGCTTCTCACAACAACCTCCAGAACATCACAGCATCGTTCCCAGTTGGCTGCATGACGGCAGTGACCGGCGTTTCAGGCTCTGGAAAATCTTCACTCGTGTCTGGCATTCTCGCACCAGCGCTTCAACGGTACTTGCACAACGCCGACACCGTCCCCGGAAAACACCGCGAAATCAAAGGCCTTGAGCACACAGACAAAGCGATCATCATCGACCAGTCACCCATTGGGCGCACCCCACGTTCGAACCCTGCGACCTACACGAAAGTCTTCGATGAGATTCGCAGCCTCTTCTCAAAAACAACCCTCGCCAAAGAGCGCGGTTACACCCCCGGAACCTTCAGTTTCAACGTCAAAGGTGGGCGCTGTGAATCTTGCAAAGGGGCAGGGTCAATCAAACTCGAAATGAACTTCCTTCCAGATGTTTGGATCACCTGTGATATTTGCCACGGCAAACGCTACACACGAGAGTGCCTTGAAGTGACATGGAAAGGCAAAAACATCCACGAAATTTTGGAAATGCCGATTGGCGAGGCTGTTGAATTCTTCGGTAATCACCGTAAAATTTTCAGAACACTCGACACACTGCGTGCCGTTGGTTTGTCATACGTTCGTCTTGGCCAACCCGCAACCACACTTTCTGGTGGAGAAGCACAACGGGTCAAGCTCGCAAGTGAATTGCGCCGCCCCCCAACAAAGCACACCGTCTACATTCTCGACGAGCCGACAACCGGGCTTTCTTTCTCTGATGTCCAATTGCTCATCGAGGTTCTTTTGGAACTCCGAACAAAGGGCCATACTGTCATCGTCATCGAACATCATCTTGATGTGGTGAAGTCTTCGGACTGGGTCATTGATTTGGGCCCAGAAGGTGGCGAACGCGGTGGAATGATTTTGGTGGAAGGCACACCGGAAGACATTGCAGCCTGCGAAGAGAGCTTCACAGGCCAATTTTTGGCTGAAATGCTGAACTAACTGCTTCCGTATTGTTCAAGGGGCGTAGGCAATGGCAGTCAGTTCGCCCCCGTAGGGGGCGGTGAACATCATGGCCATTACTCGTGTCGAAGTCACGCCAAAACAGGGACCAGGTATGCGCGATGTCCGCGGGGATATTGTTCGTCGACAACTCGCCTCTGACCACTCAATTTCCGTTCCTGAAGTCAGGAGCATCGTCGGCTATTTGGTCAAATCCGAAATTGATACAGATTTGATTGGGTCAAGGGTGAACGACTTGTTCGCAGATCCAATCATCGAAGATGCCACAACAAACACATTGATGCTCAGCAGCACCACTCATTTCACAACAACTCCTGACGCCATCGTCACGGTTGGGTTCAAGGCTGGCGTGACCGATAATCCGGGGTCAGCAGCTCTCGACGGCTTCCGCACCATTTTCCCACAAGCAAACGAAGCATCAATTTCGACGTACATCACCTACGCTTTCTTTGGCTTGTCCGAACAGGTGGATGTCACATGGCTTGCCAACACCCTTCACAACAACCTCATCGAACGAGCGTTGGTTGCCGATGCTGCGGCGTGTGCGGCTGGACAATGGCCAGAAATTGAATACACTGAGAAACCCCCTCAGGAATTCGAAGCACCAGCCCATGTCGATATGGAAATCCCTGATGAAGCATTGATTGAACTTTCAGAAACAGGCCTTCTCGCACTCAACCTTGAGGAAATGCAAACCATCCAAAGCCACTACCGAGACGAAACGGTTCGCCAGGCAAGAAGGGAAGCAGGCATCGTGGCAGACGCCCCAACTGATGTTGAATTGGAGTGCCTTGCCCAGACATGGAGCGAGCATTGTAAGCACAAGATTTTTGCCTCAAAAATACACCACATCGACACCGAGACTGGCGAGGAAGCCACCATCGATTCAATCTTCAAGACGCACATCATGAAGCCAACACACGACATGCAGAAGGAAGTCGATTGGCTTCTTTCAGTGTTCCACGACAATTCAGGTGTCATCGCTTGGGATGATGAGTGGAGCGTGTGCATGAAGGCCGAAACTCATAATTCACCATCTGCCCTTGATCCATACGGCGGCGCTATGACTGGCATCGTTGGTGTAAACCGTGATATTCTCGGAACTGGATTGGGCGCTCGCCCAATCGCCAACACCGACGTGTTCTGCTTCGGACCACCAAACTGGGAAGGCAACCTTCCGGACAACCTCTTCCATCCCTCACGTGTGTTCCGTGGTGTTCACGCAGGTGTTCGAGTCGGCGGGAATGAATCAGGAATTCCAACAGTCAACGGAGCCATCGTTTTCGATGACCGTTACATCGGGAAGCCACTGGTGTACTGCGGCACCATCGGAATCATGCCACGCCGCCTTCCAGACGGTCGAGAAAGCCACATCAAGACGCCCGTAGCCGGCGACATCGTCTACATGGTGGGCGGCAGAGTTGGCTACGACGGCATTCACGGCGCAACCTTTTCTTCACTCGAACTTACAGAAGAAAGCCCTTCAAGCGCAGTTCAGATTGGCGACCCAATCACCCAGAAGAAAATGATTGACATGGTTCTCGAAGCACGCGACTTGGGCTTGATCACCTGCATCACCGATAACGGGGCCGGCGGCTTGTCTTCCTCCATTGGCGAGATGGCAGAGTACACCAATGGATGCGAAATCGACCTTGCGAAAGTACCACTCAAGCAAGCAGGTCTTTCCGCTTGGGAAATTTTGGTTTCAGAAAGCCAAGAGCGCATGACGATCGCCGTCAAAACAGAAGACTGCGCTGCGTTCGATGCACTTGCTGCATTGCACGAAGTCGAAGCGACCGCCGTTGCAACCTTCACCGACAGCGGCGTCTTCCACGTCAAATACGACGCAACAACCGTTGCGTACCTTCCAATCGAATTCCTCCACGACGGCGTGCCTCAGTTGCAACTTGAATCAGAATGGACAGCACCAACCGTGGAACCATTCGTTCCACCAACCGATGCCGACCATTCCGATCTTTTGTTGAAGATGCTCGCCCGACCAAACATTGCAAGCAAGGAAACATGGGTCCGTCAATACGACCACGAAGTCATCGCTCAGACCGCAATCAAACCATTCGTCGGTGTGAAGCGCGACGGACCAGGCGACGCAGGTCTGATTGCTCCAATTCATGGCAATCCACACGGTCTTGTCATTTCGTGCGGAATTGCTCCTCGATACTCCGATATCGATGCTGGTGCAATGGCGGCCGCTTCAATTGACGAAGCTGTACGAAATGCAGTGTGCGCAGGCGTTGACGTCGACAAAATCGCAGGCCTTGACAACTTCTGTTGGCCAGATTCAATTGAATCAGTCAAAACCCCCGATGGCCGCTTCAAACTTGCACAACTTGTTCGTGCTAACCGTGAACTTGAACGCGTCTGTCGAGCGTATCGTTTGCCTTGCGTCAGCGGTAAGGATTCGATGAAGAACGACTATGGTACGGGAGAAAAGAAGATTTCAATTCCACCAACGTTGTTGTTTTCGCTCTTTGGCGACCAACCTGATGTCAGGTATACAGCAACGAGTGATTTCAAGAACGCAGGCGACAAAGTGTACCTCGTTGGCCGATCGCATAATGAATTAGGCGCTTCTGAGATTGCGTTTATGATGAAAGAATCAGGTCATGCCACCGGTATCGGCGGCACACCACCTCAACTTCCAAACCCTGAACAGAACCTCAATACATACCGAGCGCTCTCCACGGCTATTCAGTCAGGACTCATTCAGACAGCCCATGACTGCTCTGAAGGCGGCGTTGGTGTAGCGGTTGCAGAGATGTGCATCGGTGGCCGCATTGGCGCAACCATCGATCTCGATGGAACGGGGGATGAACACCTCTGGGCTCGCATGTGGGGTGAATCGCTTGGACGGTTCATCGTGGCAGTCGCTCCGGAAAAGGAACAAGAATTCACAGCATGGATGGCTGGTCATCCAATCACGGTGCTCGGTGAAGTCGTTGAGGAGCCCATGCTCACCATTACTGATGGCTATGCAGAAGTTGCCTCAACAAATGTGGAAGCGATGGTCACTTCATGGCAATCAACACTCGACATGACCGGAGGTGTTGAATGATGTCAGCACCGAAAGTCGCCGTTTTGTTCGGTTTCGGAATCAACTGTGATCATGAAACTGCAGCCGTGTTCAACCTTGTCGGCGGCGCAGCAGAACGCGTCCACGCGAATCACTTCATCTCCGGCCAACGCTCCCTTGAGGAATTCCAAATCCTTGCGGTTCCAGGAGGGTTCTCTTTTGGCGACCACCTTGGCAGCGGTCGTTTGATGGGCAACAGAATGCGTTTTGCCCTTCGTGAACAACTCCATGCCTTCGTCGCAGCTGGTAAGCCAATTATTGGCATCTGCAATGGATTCCAAGTGCTTGTCAAAACCGGACTCCTTCCTGGACCAAACGCACCACTTCCTGACTTTGTGCAACGAGCGAGCCTCACTCTCAACGACTCGGGGCGATACGAAGACCGCTGGGTTACGTTGGAATTCGATCAGGAAAGTCCGTGCATTTGGACAAAAGGAATGACTCGAATGGATTGCCCGGTCCGTCACGGAGAAGGCAAATTTGTCATGCCTTCAACAACAGATTTCGATGCTCTTGATGCTGGCCACCAACTCACTGTTCGCTACGTCGATCCATCCACGTCCGTTGGCGCTGGTATTACCGACGAACCCCTCCCGTTCCCATTGTCACCAAATGGTAGCATGCGAAACATCGCTGGTGTGTGCGATTCTACAGGGCTCGTCTTTGGCCTCATGCCCCATCCCGAAGCAGTGTATGCGAAGTGGCTTCATCCAGATCACACCCGAAACACTGCGCCTGGTCCAGAATCAAGTGATGCGCTTGGTGAGTGGGAGGGCGAAGGTCTTCAGATGTTCAGAAACGCAGTGAACTACGCAAAAGAAAACCTCTGAGGATTGAATGTGGCGAAACGAATCGAACATATTGATTCGATTCGTGCGATTGCTGTGTTGCTCATGGTGATGGTTCACGCCGCAGCAACATGGGGTCCTCCATCAACCACCCAACCATCTGCGCTTGTTTACGCCGTCTCAGGATTAGGTGGTCTTGCAGCTCCACTCTTTGTGACGGTGTTCGGCTGGGGTTGCGTTCAAGGGACTTCCACACGGCGTCAACGGTCTCTGAGGGCTGCGTTTTTCATCGTGGCTCAAGGCGCTATCAACGCTTCATCACCACATTTGTTCGAGTTCTGGACGCCTGGCGTGTTGACACTGTTCGCTTTGCTTACACTTGCACAGCCTCTGTGGTTGAAAGCGCTCCAGTCAGAGCAGATCCCAACTTTCCACCTTACGGTGTTGGCATCATTCTGCATCATTTTCCTGGCGCCTGAATTTCAGGGCCAGAGCGTATGGGCAAGCCGGATTGGAACAGCGAGCGTTCAGCAATGGTTTGAGCATGCCCTTTTGACTGGTACATACCCACTTTTCCCATGGTTGATGTACGCCATGTTTGGGGCATGGATTGCGTTCAGCGACGGTAAACCAGGTCTGTTCCCATCCAACAAAGAATCAATTTCGATGCTGATAGGTGCCTTTGTTTGCACTGCTTTCACGTTTGGTTTTGCAATGTTCCATGGGTTGCAGTGGGCAGCTCCAACAGGGGATGCCCTGCTGACCTTTTTCCCAGCGAACGTACCATTCTTGATTGCCTCAATGCTTGGCGTTTCGCTCATCTGGCTTCTTCTTGAGCGTGTTCCGCTTCCCCAACTTAGTTTGTTAGGACAGCGTTCACTCACGATCTACTTGGCTCACTTCATTCCTATCGGGTTGTTTTACTCACTCGATGAGACGTATGGGTTCAGCCTTGCAGCCTCGATGGCGTTTGTCATTGCTTACACGATTGTGTGGTGGCCGGCCGCCCATGCGTGGGACCGATTGGCCCCACGCACGAACGTCGAACAGCTCTTCCGAGCGATGTCAAAGAATTGACTTCACTCTGCTGCAGCAAGTGCTTCGGTTGCTTTCTTAGCACCCATCCAAGCAACAACACCGAATCCGATCTTGTTGATGATGTCTGCAATGTTGTAGAAGATAGCAAGAAGCTCTTGGTTGCCGTCTCCCAACCCGAGTTCTGCACCGGGGCTGAAGAGGTATCCAATTGGGTAGATGAGCCAACCAACGCAAATGAACCAGCGCAGAGCGTTGGTGCTCCACATGAGCTCCGGGGCGATTTTGCTGTTGTCGACACCCTTGCCAGAGGACCATGGAGTTCCTGTAGCGACGATAATCATAGCCCAGCCAACGCCACCGAGGATGAGACCAGCCCAGCCACCAGCGGAAGCGCCCATGACTTCACCAAGAGCGCCAGACTCGCCGAGGTATCCGAATCCAATCATGATGAGTGCACCACTGAAACAGATTCCAGTGAAGCCCATTCCGAGGAACTTTTCGTCCGTGATTGCATCCTTGCCGACGAGGGAAGGGAATTTGAGGGCCATCAACGGAACGGTGATGATCCAGTCCATGTATCGGTATTCGATAGAAACGGTACCGAGGTCAGTGTAGACGCCTCGCATGTAGTAGTAGTGGAAGGCAGCGATACCTACAATCAAGGCCGAGATGGTCATGGTTGTGCGGTACTGAGGCGCAACTGAGTTGCGCTCTGCCATGAAGAAGACAAAAGCAGCACCCATCGAGATGTAGCCCACGAAGAAAAGGAAGAACGTGACAAGGCCGAGGGCGTCACCATCATATTCTGTAGAGGGGTCAACAATATCCGCAGCGCTGACCGTGGAGGCCATTGCGAGGGCAAAAGTGGCAATCAAAAGCAGGCTCGTTGTCTTAGAGAACTTATCTGTAATCATGTTTCTCAGACCATCGTCGTCCTCGAATCCCTTATAATAGGATGTAAATGTCCATAAAAGTTCAATTTTTTTAACAGAACCGTCGGAATAAGGAGATGTCACACGGTTTGACCCGTTTGAACGGCCCACATTCTGGAATAAATTCCACCCATTTTGACGAGTTCATCATGGTTTCCATCCTCGTGTATACCACCATTTTCAATCACGAGGATCCTGTCGGCATTTCGAACGGTTGAGAGTCGATGCGCAATGATGACCGCAGTTCGACCCCGTGTAATTTTGTTAATGGAGCGCTGCAGGGCCGCCTCAGTCTCATTATCGACCGCCGAAGTGGCTTCGTCGAGGATGAGCAATGGAGCATTTTTCAACACAGCTCGAGCGATAGCAAGACGTTGACGTTGGCCACCAGAGAGCCGGTGGCCCCCTTCACCCACCAAGGTTGCCCATGCTTCTGGGAGCGCCTCGACAAACTCGGTGACCTCAGCAAGTTTTGCAGATTCGTAGACCGCTTCGTCAGTGGCGTTTGGATTTCCATACCGTATGTTTTCGAGGATTGTTGTTGGAAACAGGGTGATGTGCTGATCGACGAGCGCCATCGACGAGCGCAGGCGCGACAATGACCATTTTGGCAAAGGTTGTTCTGCCCAGAAAATTGAGCCGGAGGTTGGTTCTGCAAATCGGAGGAGCAATCGGATGAGGGTTGTTTTCCCGGCACCCGTTGAACCGACAACACCAACGGTCTCGCCTGCCCTCAGTTCTAAATCCAAGCCAGTAAAGACAGGTTCGCGACCAGGGTAGGAGAAATCGACGTCTTTGAAAACTATCGGCGAAGCCTCAATGATTGAGTTTTCAGGAGTGAAATCACCCTGAACCACTTCGGTCGGTGAAGTGAGCACGTCGAGCACACGGGTCGAAGAAGCCATCGCTCGCTGGTAAAGATCGAATGTTTCCCCTAATCGGGTGAGCGGCCACAACAAACGTTGCGTCATGAACACAAGAACAGAGTAGGCCCCAACGGCCAATTCATCTTCAAGGGTCATCCAGCCCCCAAGCAGGAGTGTTGCAGTGAATCCGCACAGAATCGCCATTCGAATTAGCGGCGTAAAGGCGGCAGAGAGCCGAATCGCCTGGCGGTTTGACTCTCGGTACACATTGCTCAAAGCCTCAACTCGCTTGATTTCACGATCTTCAGCAGTGAAGGACTGAATGGTCGACATACCCGAGAGATCGTTTTCAAGGAGGGCGTTCATTGCACCTGCTGACTTTCGAACCTCCGCATAGCGTGGCTCTAAACTGCGCTGGTATCGGAATGACCCCCACACGATGATTGGGATTGGCAAGACTGCAAACAGCGCCACTTGCCACGAAATGGCAATGAACACGGCCCCAACAACGACAACTGTGGTTGAAACTTGGAGCAAATCATTGGCACCCTTGTCAAGGAACCGTTCGAGTTGATTGATGTCATCGTTGAGAATGGCAAGAATGTCGCCCTTTTGCCGTTCATCAAACCATCCCATGCCTTGTCTCTGCACGTGAGCAAACGTGTCGAGGCGCAATTCGTGTTGAACTGTCTGAGCAAGGTTCCGCCACAACACGCCGTAGAAATACTCGAACAGCGATTCTAGACCCCAGATGGCAAAGGTGAGCACAGAAAGAAGAATCAACTGGTGCCAAGGATCGAGAATACCAAGGGAGGCGAGAAACGAATCTTCCCGTTCAACCACTACGTCGACGGCCAATCCAATCAACAATGGCGGGGCTAAGTCCCAAATTTTGTTTGTGACCGAACACAACGAAGCCAGGCGTATCGTCCCCCGGTGGTCGCCCATGTGGCCAAGCAATCGACGGAAGGGCCCAGATTCTGCCATGCTTTGGCCACGGCGGCGGGGTTTGAGTAGTCTATGGATTCGGGCGCAGGCGAACTGATGATGCGTAACCCCTATGCTGTGGCCGCAAAACCGGCAGGTGGGATCGCCATGCGACGCAGTGAACAAACCACGCTCGAATACACCGTCAACGGCCACGGTATGACCCGTCACGTGACACTAATCGACCCTGCAAAACAGGATCCAAACATTGCTGCGAACCGAGCCATGGTGGCAATAGAGGCGGGGTCGGCGATGATTTTTGTCGGTGGATCAACCGATACGCCTGATGAAGTGGTCCATGCGACATGCGTGGCGATTCAAGAAGCGTTTGAACTTCGAGCATTCGCCGCAAGTCAAGACCCTGACGGCGATGAGACGATGTGGCAGATTCCAGTTGTCCTGTTTCCCGGTGGTGCGCACGCACTCTCACCCGCTGCAGATGCAATCACATTCATGATGCTGATGAATTCAACCGAACGCCGGTTCCTTGTTGGAGAACAAGTTCGCGGTGCCCCCTATCTGCAAAAATTCGGTGTTGAAGCACTTCCAACAGGCTACGTCGTATGTGCCCCCGGGGGCCGTGTGGGCGAAGTCGGTGCGGCAGAATTGATTCAACCAAACGATCATGATTTGGTCCATGCTTATGCGCTGACGGCCCAAATGTATGGATTCAAACTCCTCTACCTCGAAGCAGGCAGCGGCGCTTCCGCCCAAGTCAATCCAGAATTAATCGAACGGGCGCGCACCGTCGAAGGGCTCACACTCGTTATCGGCGGAGGCATTCGAAGTGCAGAACAAGCCAAGCGTGCCGCAGATGCGGGAGCGGATTGGATTGTTACCGGCACACTCACTGAAGATGCGGCGGACCTCGAAGAACTGAGAAACCGCATCAGCGCAGTTGTCAACGCCATCAACTGAGACTACGCGACATGTGCTGTCTTCGGTTTGTTGCGCACCCTTCCAATCATCCGCAACGCGTAGAAGGTACCGGCGCATACCAGAGCAAGGCAGAGCAATGGGGCAAGGAGGGCGAGAACGGTGACAACGATGGCCATGATCGCCTCAACCACGGAAATGATTGGATTGGCGAGGCCACCCGTTGTACCGGTTGAGAGTGCGCGTGTTGCGACGGTCCCAGTCTGAACAGTTCCAGCAACACCACCCCCGCCAATGGCCGCAACGGTCCACTGCACGATGGGGCCATAATCGGTTTCCGCGCCAATGACAGAACCCATCATACCAACACCCGCAAGGACTGCGGCAGGGGTTGCGACCACATCCAGAAGATTATCGAGCCACGGAATGAGGTACGAGCCAATTTCCAAGACAACGGCAACCAACAGAACAGAAAACGCACCCCACCCATCAAGCAAGGCGAGTTGGCCGGAAGCTTCGATGAGCCCAATGTTGATGGCGCCGCTCAACAACATCGGAGGGAGAAAGACCCGGAACCCGCTTGCAGCAGCAAGGCCCAGTCCCAACGAGATGGCGACAAGGCCACTGAAAGCAGCCATTTTGCTCAATCCTCGTCTTCGAAGAGCACAGGATCGCCAGTGCCACCAGGGGATGGGGGCCGAACGCCGTCAACATCCATGCCAGGCGTAATGTCGGTTTCTTCAACAGAGAGACTCACTCTTCCGCCTTCAGCAAGGCCAGCCATGTCGCCCGTGTTAGGAGTGGAAAGCGTCCTTGTCTTGTCAGGTTCGTTGCTGTACGCCTCACGCTTTGCTTCACGAGCATCATGAGTGCGGACAAGAGAGAGCGAATCTGCGAACACGCGACCAACCACTTCCCTCGTGCGCTCGCCTCGACGGACGGAATCTAATTCATGAGACATGGATTCACGTTGACCTTCCAATTCGCGAAGTTCAGCCGTTCGATCTTGCAGTGCCGCTTCCATGTCTGTGAGCGTGAGTGTGATTTGTTGCACCCGCTCGTCTCGCTCAAATACATCATTATGCAGCCGTCGTTCGCGTCGGCGAAGCGATTCATACTCGCGGTTTCGTTCAAGCAAACGTCGCTTCAATTCTTCGATTTGTTCGACAAGATAGTCGTGTTCAGCCGACACGGAGCGCGGCCCTTGCATCACCCGTTCCAACTGCTCTTCGAGTTCACCGAGTCGACCGTCGCGTGCATCAAGCAGCCCACGCAATCGGTCGGCGATGTCTCTGAGTCGTTGTCGTTCTTCTTCCAGAGCCTTGTTTGCGGATTGTTCTGCATCATTCTGCATGAGTGCGGCGTCGAGTTTTGATTTGAGGCTTCGAACCTCTTCAGCGGTGACCGATGTCAGACCGGCTTCTGCCGCTCGTTCGAGCGCTTCAACCATCTGGCCAATACGCCCTTCGAGTTCAGCGATCACCTCGTCCTGTTGAATTGACAGATCGCGAAGTTGTGAGTTCTCACTCGACATTGCATCCCGTTCTTCTTGGGAAATGGATGATTGTTGGCTCGCCAGTTCGGCACGAGCATCACCGAGCAGTCGTTCCAAGTGGATGATTTTTGCTTCACCTTCTTGCAAACTCGCTTCTGCTTGGTTCAGGCGCGCCACTTCAGGCGCAACCATGTCTTCTCGTTCAGCCAAATCTAACTCGAGTACGCGCAGCCTTTGCTTGACGGAAACCATCTCTTCGTTTCGTGCCGCAAGCTCTTGCCATGCGATCAACACCTCCTCGACAAGTTGCTCGACAGGGTAGCCTTTGAGCATCCCCTCAAGCGCAGCTCGCTCGTCGCCAGATGTGTCATCGAGTCGGCGAATGCCGCTTGTTCCAGTCGAGTCGATGGTCATACAGGTGTCTATCGACGCTCAACCACACTTGAACTTTCCCAGTCAAAACAGCACCACCACGGGTGGTTTTGTACCCTTTGAGAACAACCGTCCTCAGTTGATGGCGGTGTACATGTCGTCTGGCATTTCGCCAGCGAGCTGCAAAGCACCGTTTGCCACAGCGTTGATTGGGTCCTCGACGCACCATACAGTGACGTCTCCGATGTCTGAAATTTCGTCAGTCATTCGTGCTGCGATTCCGTCGATGAGCGAGCCGCCGCCGGAGAGGATGATGTTGTTTCGGAGCACTGGTTGGTACTCAGGATCTGCGCCAGCGACAATTCGCTTGATTGCATTTCCAATCTTTGGAATGATCATTTCACAAGCCTGGGCCACCAAGTCGCCAATATCAACAACTTGCTTCTTTCCTTCAACGGAAAGTTCGACGGTTGCTTCACGAACATCGCCACCAACGTAGGAAACTTGTTCCTTCCACTTTCGGACCATGTCCTTGGTGATTTGAGCACCGGTGAATTTCTTCTGAATCAGGGTCATGAGTTGGTTGTCGAGCCAGTCGCCAGCTTCTTGGATGGTCACTTGGTCTTCATCAGTTGGGAATGTACCGTAGATACGTGCAATGTCAGTGGTTCCTGCGCCGATGTCGACAACAATTGAACTTGCGATTTCGCCGATTCCGTAGGCGGTAGCGAAAGGTTCTGTGACGACCATGATGGCGTTCACTTGACCACGTAGAGTTGCCACGAGGTTGCTCTTATCAGTGAATGAAACGTGACTTGGGGAGCAGATCACGCCAAACACTTCGTCGAATTCTTCTGGGTCGACGGTCTCGAGGAGGTGGGACACAAAGGCCTTGGCTGCTGCCAAGTTTGCTTCATCATCTTGTGCAACGCCTGCCGCCATTGGGCGGTAAAGGTTGCATGCGAGTTTGTTCTTGAGAGCATCGCTGCCAAACAAGACATCACGGCCGAGGAAGTTGCGTGCAACAGGGTCTTTTGGTCGTCCAACAACGGTTTCGATGGTGTGGCTAACGCCAGCACTCGAAGAGATAGTCGATTGGTAGGTGCCTAGGTCAATTCCAACATACAAGCGGTCACTCATTTTGTTCACCGTCCGCATTGCGGACATGCAACCGAGCATGCCATCACCCTTCAAGGTTCACCTTGTATAGCAACGGCCTAAACAAGCGAGATATGAGATGCTGCGAACAAATCTCACTCGTTTTCGACATCATGCACAAGGCCGGCAACTTCTCCTTGCTGTGCAAATGGAACCGGTACAGCAACGACTTCTTTTGGTAGCGTGCTTTGTTGTCCTAATCTGTAGACAAAGAGGCACGCCCCAACGAGGCAAAGAACGCCCCAGAAGATGGTTCTCAAAGACGAGATTTTTTCCTCCTCTCCCACGCCAAGATCGTCGCCCGGACCTGCATCAAATTCGGTGACGTACTCGCCCTTGAAACGCTCTTCTGATTGCAACACAACACGGCTATTGTCAGCCTCCGGCGAGGCGTTGGTACTTTGGACATGTATGTCCAATCGCATCCACGCTTCATCGATGTTCCATACGGGCAAATCTTGTCTTGCATCCCACTCGCATTCGAAGGAAGCAGTTGCATTCGAGGCTGCTTGACATGATGCGATGATGTAACCACCACCATCAGAGCGATTGTCAATCACAAACACATCGGCTCCAGTTTGGTAACCATCACCGTCATCATCTGTCACGGACCATCGGAGAAGGAGGCGCTCGTTCCAAACAAAAGCATCTGCCGGTGCATCCTCAATTGTAATCTCTGGACGAACATCAACTGGTCTGCATCCAATCTCATCGACAGGCCATGAGGCTGACGGAGCGAGCGTTTCACACTGGTCAATTGAATCAAGCACACCATCATCATCAGAATCATCGATGCACCCATCTACGTCAAGATCCCATCCGAGTGCGTTTTCTTCAGGACATCCATCGAGGTTATCGGTGACCTCATCTTGATCCAAATCATCTAGACATCCATCTGCATCAAGATCCCACCCAAGTGCGTTTTGATTCGGGCAAGCATCATCGAGGTTGGCAACACCATCGCCATCATTGTCGTCCCAGTCGTCTGTGTCACGCTCTACGCCCTTGACTGCCAGTGAAAATCCCGTGTGGGTTCCATCGAGCCCAACGCCGCCCTGGACGTCACCTGGGGCGACAAACCGCGCGCGCACTTCGACCTCAATCCAATCGATGCCCGCAAGTGCGTCAGCGCTTAACCGCAAACCGTGCGTTGTTTCGTTTGTGGCGGGGAAACTTGTACCGTTGTCCAAATCAACCGATGAAGAATAAAGAACAGAATTTCCACTGCTGTCAAACACCCCATCGACTGCAATCCGCCCGTCTGAAAGCCGGGCAATCAACTGCAAGTCGTTGACCGCAGTCGGCTCCGGTGCTGCGAGATGCGCCATTCTCGCATCAAAACCCTCACCATCCCTAAGGGTGAATTTCTGCACCCAAACATCCCCAGTTTGCATAAACGGGCCGGCTGCACCGCTGCCGTTCCAAGGATTTTCTATCAAATTTTCAAGGGCCTCGAGGCCACCTTGCCGCTGTTCAAGCCAATGCGCAGGGGTGTCGTTGCCTAATCGGTACGCATCGTGAATCCAGACATCGTTGGCAGGTGAGGCGGATCCTTCCGCAAGTTCTGCTGCAATCAAATCAAAATCAATCAATGCCGAGAGGTTAAGTTGCCCCCAACCATCATGTACATTCTGCAAGTCTTGGCTTCCCAAGCCACCGTTCCGCTCCCCTTCGGGAAGCTGTGTTGTCGAAAGAGCAAGCAAGGCACGAAGCATTGGACCCGAGGGCGTGAAACCTTCAGCAAGGACAAGCGAGGCATTGCCATAATCTTCCACGCTCCAAGTCGGGGCGATGTCTGACATGGACGTGTTCGTACGCACCTCGTCGCCAGAAATCCACCCTTGCTCCACCATCTGTTGAATTAATGCGGCCACACCAGCCGCGCCAGGGGTTGCCATGCTGGTGCCAGATGACGTTCGTAGGCCACTGTTGTAAGAGTCGGCGATGCCGTCTGCCCTCGCAGATTGAATCGATGTGCCAACGGCAAGAGCAAAAATTCCGTTTGTACCTGCCTCTGTAGGGCCGATCGAGGAAGCACCCCAGCGCTCCATATCTGCCGATTTCACTGAAGCACCAATGGCAGCAATGTTCCTGCCGTTTGCAGGTTCGAGCAGGTCAGAACCGGTGTTTCCCGGGGCGATGAAGGAGAGGGACCAAGGCATAGCAAGGGCCCACGCATCAAAATCGGAGGTTCGTGCTGTGTATGCGGTTGTGTCGTCACCCCATGAGTTGGAATGTATGACCGCACCGTGCAGTCCCGCCTCAACAAGCAATGAATCCACATCTGGCGGCACCCACCCGTCCCCCGACACAATGTCTTGCATCACGAGCCGTGTTCCGTGAGCCAACGCCGACCCATTGTCTGGGAAAGTGCCTTGCCGCTCACTATCGACATTGTAGCAACTCAGCGTGCCAGCAACGTGTGTCCCGTGTCGATAATCCGAGTGACCTGGCGTGTCCCCATCGTCAATCGATGTGTTCAAGACAACCATCTTTCGATGACCCGCCCCGTCTTCACCAACCAATTCACTTCCATTCTCCCCACTGCTTCCTATGCCGCCCGCAACGGATGCGTTTCGGAAGCACGCATGATCTGTGTCGAGCCCAGAGTCTGCAGCACCGACGACCACACCTGCTCCGTTGAGTCCGAGGGACCAAGCAGCATGTCCAGAAATAAGTCCAGATTGCATGAGCGAAGATGACTGGGCATTTCTTGCTTGAGTTTCAAGCACAGGTTCGATCCATAGGAGGCCCTCGAATCCGAGAGCTTTCGCAAGCAAAAGTTCGCCGGGCCACTCAACAAGATAGGAAGGAGCAATCGGGGAAGGAGCATGCTGGTCGGGAAGCGAGATGCCAACGGCAGATAATTGCGATCGCAATCCGTCGTAAGCACTGGCAGGGAGTCGCGGCTCAAGCAACAATCGAACGAAATCGCCGACGACAGGGTCCCGGCCATCAAGGCCCGCTTTCCAAATCGCATCCGGTGAAGGCGAAGCGGTGTACGTGGATGATTCGCCCCCCCCATCATGCCATCCAATCAATTTAGTCGGTGACACAACCCGAAGTGGAATGACACCGTTCTCATGAAGCGACGACCATGCCTCATATGTCCAAACACCCTCATGGAGGGTTAGCAGAACCTCCCCGGCGAACTCAATAGGAGGCTCATCGGGCAAAACTTCCGGGGCGACGTAAGCGTTTGCTGCCGGCAAAAAAAGCAGCAATACCATCACAATAGCCCGCCGCATAATTTACGATGAGGCGTCAAACTTTGTCAATCTCGCGCTTGTTTTGCGCTGAGAAGTCGCGCCAGCGCGTTTAAGTCGGGTTTGCGAGTCGCCCAACTCGATGAAGGCTTACCGTGTAGTAGGAATCGCTCCCTTCGGCAGCGTGCGTCAAGAATTTTCCATCGACCTTCCTGCAACCAGCAAGGCAGATGCAGAACACCGAACTTATTCCATTATGGGCTCGAGGCACAAGGCGAACCGCCGCTCAATCGATATCAACTCCGTGAGTGAAATCGATCCACGCACTTCCAAGGAACCTCGAATCACCCACCACTTCCGTGATGAAATCGCCGCAACAGGCGGTTCCATCACCCCAGTGGCAGAGGAAGAGTGAATGCATCCGGCGACGCCGGATTCTTCTATGACCCCGTTGTCGGAGGCGTGAGTCCCATGGTCGATCGAACAGAATTGCAACGCATGGCTCGAACCATCGACGCCCACCGAAAGCAACTTGACGATCTCCACAAGCAAATTGACCGCGTAGCAAAGGTCATCGAAGAACACGAAGCCACATCCACCATTCTTGCGCACCTGCAAAAGGGCGCAGAAAAGGGTTCTACAAGCGCCCGCCTCACGATTGGCTCGGGTGTTACGCTGAAGTACATCCACGAACATGCAGAACAAGGCACCGCACTTGTCGACCTTGGCAGCGGTGTGTTCGGAGAAAAACCCTGGAGTGAGGCGGAAACAATCACCAAGGAACGCCTTGATGGTATTCAGCTTCTCCAAGGAGAGTTGACAGAACAATCAGCTTCTCTCGAAGTGAAGATCACGGGTCTCGCCGAGGCCTTCAACGAGGCAGCAAGCCAAATGACGGCCGCCCAATCACAAGCAGCACCTGCACAACCCGCTCCCACCGAACCAGTTCAATCGGAGGCTCCACCTCAACCTGAGGCGCCAAAACGCCAACCGCGTCGAAAAGGACGTCGGGGCAATGAACTCACGCTGGATGACTGAGGTGAACACATGGGCTTGTTTGACCGGTTTCGTAAACGTGTTCATGAAGTAGCTGAACAAACCGACGCAGATGCCCTTTCCGCAGACGAGGGTTCCGATGAAGCCCTTGCGGCCCTCGCATCCGCAGAACAAACATCAACCGAATCAACCACACCCATTCAAACACAACCCGAGCCAGAATTAGCGCCTCCTGAAGAGGAGTGGGAAGACCTCGATGCCCCCGAACCGGTCGAACCCCAGGGTTCTGATGACTGGGATGAGTGGGAAGAGGAAGAGGAAATTGCTCTTCCACGAGAGATCTCCCGCCGTGAACGAAAACTTATCGAGAAGGCGAAAAAAGCAGACGCAAAGCGCGAAAAGCAATTGAAAAGGGATATGAAAAAGCGAGGGGCCGTTGAAGTCGCTCGCCCACAAGGCTCCAAGGTTGATCTTTCAATGATGCGAACAACAACCGGGCGACAACTTGTCAGCGTTTCATCCGCGCCGAAAGGGTCCGTTGAAACAGCTGAAGTCGAAACCGAAGCCGGCACAAAGGTCGAAGTCGAACTTGGTGGCGGTGTTGTCCAAGAAGGCGGCCGCATCATCAAAGCAGGCGGCGCACTCGATGCCCTGCTCGAAGAACTTGAATGGGTCCTTCTTGAATCCGACATCTCCAGCGACGCGGTGACAGCCATCATCGAGGCGCTTCGCCGTAGCCTCGTTGGCTCGCGACTCCGAAAAGGAGCGGATCTCGCGAAAGTGCTTGAAGCCGCATTGAAGCGGGCCCTCCGCTCTCTGCTTTCCGCAGGATACTGGGACTTCGACGCAACGGTCAACGGCTTCATCGAAGCTGGCGACACCCCTGTGGTTATCATGCTCGTCGGCGTCAACGGGACTGGAAAAACAACCACTGCGGCAAAGATTGCCCACAGGCTGCTTGGCAGTGGAAGAAGCGTCATTGCTGCTGCCGGCGACACGTTCAGGGCAGGGGCAATCCAACAATTGGAATCTCACTGCGAAACCCTCGGCATCCGCTGCGTCTCAAGCCAGCGAGGCGGAGATACTGCTGCCATCGCACGAGACGCCATTGATTCAGCCCGTGCTAAAGGCGTTGACGTTGTGCTTGTCGACACGGCTGGGCGAATGCAAAACAAAGTCAACCTGATGAATGAACTCAACAAGGTTCGAAGGGTTGCAGACCCCCACCTCACGCTCTTCGTCGGCGATTCACTTGCTGGAAACGACGCGGTAGAACAGGCAAGAATGTTCCAAGAAATCATGAAGTTCGACGGAGCGGTTCTCACAAAGGTCGACACCGATGCGAAGGGTGGAGCTGGCCTTTCGATTGCCTTCGCCACAGGGCGACCAATCGTGTTTGCGGGCGTCGGCCAAGGCTATGATGACTTGAAACAATTCGATCCTGATTGGCTGCTCGAACAAATGTTTGATTGAGATACGGCGATGAAGCGATAGGTGTTGACCTCCTCGCTGTTTCAATGTCGGGCACATTCAAGGACGAAGAAACCGAGCAATTCTTTCAACTGATTCACATGTTTCAGCGTTCATCGCTGCTTCACATGGGCATGATTCCGGACAACGAGGGAAACATCATTTACAATCTCGGCGAAGCAAAGGCTGGCATTGACATGCTGCGCGTGCTGCAGAGCAAATCGAAGGGCAACATCACCGAACAAGAAGAACGCATGTTTCGCGGTATTGTCAGCGAGTTGCAATTGCAATTCTTGAAAGCCCCAAGCAGGCGAAGGGCGATGGAAGATGCAGTCGCAGAATCCGAAACGGTTCGAGAAACATTCGCAAACCCACAATCTGGGCCGGTCGAAGACCTCTCGACCGGTGAAGATAGCGAAGAATGAATCTCATGGTGCGCATGATTGATGTGCAAGGGCGAAGTCAGAGGAATGATTCACATGGCGTATGTCACGGCGGCAGATGAAGATTCAGCACCAACGGTGCTCGTCGTGGACAACAACCCAATGTCGACCAGAAGGCTCACTGAAGTCTTCCGCGTCAAAGAATTTCATGTGGTTGTCTGCGAAGATGGCGACAAAGCAGTTGACGAATACATCCGCCTCGATCCAGAATTGGTCGTCATCGCACTCGATATCCCATCCCTCGATGGACATCTTGCTGCTTTGGAGATGAGGGAACACGGCGGCGAAGGGCGAATTGTGTTTGTCACGCCACGACGTCTTGCCTCGCTCGCACAAGACGCATCTCATTCCGCAGGAGCCGTTGCTTGGCTCGAAAAGCCGGTTTCATCAGCAGCGCTTGATGAAGTATGGGGGCAAGTGTTGGGGCCAATCCCAGAGGCGCCCGGGCTTGAAGATCTCGACGAACTCTACCCAGAGGATCGAATCAAACCCGAACCCGATGAAGGTTTGATGCCTCTTCCACCGTTGCCAGGCATGCCGGCGCTTCCACTTCCAACACCCGCTCCACTCGAAGCGATTGTGCCAGTTGCAGCGGTCGAGGCTACACCAGAACTCACTGTTGAAATAGCGCCCCAAGACACACCATCGCCCAAGCGTAAAGGCTCAGCAAAGTGGGTGCTGCTTCTTGTGTTGGTTACAGGGGCGGCCTTCTATTGGTCGGAGTATGGCTCTCCAGTCTGAGGCTGATATGGGTTTTGAACTGGCATCGGAATTGATGCTGGGATAATGATTTGTGCATTTTCTAGGTACTGTGTGCCTTGTGGAACCGCCATCAACCGTGAGACATTGAGTCCGTCATCAGTGAGGAGCGTCGAGTCACACGCTGCGATGCGCTCATCAAGTTCTGTCGCTTTCTTTGCATACGACCAAATCATGTACGCTGGGACGAGCGTTACGACGAACGCAAGCAACCAGCCAATGAAGGTGAGCATGGTGAGAGGACACACTGTCCACACAAGAACATAGTGTTCAACGATCGCACAAAGCATCCCAAGACGCCTTTGCATAAGCGGCGGCCTGCTCGCCAGGGTTGCCTGCCTTATGGATGCCAGATCCGACAATCACACAATCCGAGCCAGCGAGCACAGCATCGCGAGGATGGCCGTACCGTTGGCCCATTTCCCCATCACCAACAGCAAGATTGACACCCGGCGTCCAGATTAATTTCCCGTCGCCAACAGCCTCGCGTAAAAGAACCAATTCATCAGGCCTCGAGCCATTCCCAATGAATCCAAACACGCCGGAATGGGCTTTGCCCTTCGCGACCACTTTGGAAGTGTAGGCCGGCTCCAAGAGGTTGCCTCGACTTGACATCTGGGCCAGCAACAAAACGCCTCCTTCTCGACCGACATCTGTCCAAGCAGCTTGCAACCCATCGACAATATCGGGTCCAGAAATCAAGTGGGCGGTTACCAGATCAGACCACCCACGGATGTTGTACACGCCCGCCATTTGTTTGCGGCTGATGCCACCAATGTCGGCAAATTTACGATCTTCAAAAATCAACAAATCGGCTTTTTTTGCTGCTGCACAGAACTCAGACCATGCCTCTGCCGTCCAGTCATCAACCAAATCGACGTGCGTCTTGAGCGCCGCAATCGAAGCGCCAACCGTTTCAATCAAATCAAACAAGCCAGCCATCGTCGACCGGTCTGCAGCGAGGCAAACCAGGCTTTGCTTTCTGCAAGCAACTTCCATGTAGGCTCTTGCCATTGGCAAGGTGTTCATTGTCCAACGTTGACCCCAAACTTCCTCGGCCTGCATGCTTCAACCGAGGAGCACCAGCCCCTCATATCTTGCGGCCGCGATGCAACGCTGCCAATCGCCTCAAATCGAGTCTAAACCATCGAGGAATGTGTCCTGAATAGGCGTTGGCGTCATACCGAGATCAGCAAAACTTGTGCCAACATCATACCCGACATGCCGGCCAAGGCTTGGCTTGACGGCTTTGACGGTTAATTTCGGATGAAACATCGCCATGACCACTGTAAGCCATTTGGGTAAGACCCTCGTAGGGTAGGCGGTCTTGGGCCGCAACCTGCGCAATTCAATTCCGATTTCATTCATCCACATGCCTTTGGTATGGACAACGATTCGCTTTCCATTTGGCCCCTTGGTGAGCGCGGCGATGTGGGCGTCAGCCACGTCTCGAACATCTACAAAATTCAGGTGTGAATTGAGCACGAATGGCAATCTTCCTTTGAAATGCTTCATGTAGGCCATCGAACCGTTGAGATGGCGCTTGTGATGGATTGGGCCAAAAACAAGAGATGGATGGATGGTCATCAACCTTGGGCGCACCTTTTCGTCCATGGCGTCGACAAAACGCCTGACGACACGCTCGCCCTCAGCTTTTGCAAATCCGTAAGGGTTGATTTGAGCCGAGGCATCTTCGCACCAATCATCAGCAGTGAACACATGGCCGTTTGTGTAGAATGAACTGCGAATCGCAGCGACAGAAGAGGTGTGAACAATCGTACGCACGGTGTCGGATTTCTCAATCGCATTGCATACATTCATCGTCCCTTGAACCGAAGGGTCGATCAAATCACTTTGCACTTCGTTGATGCCAACCATCAGTACCGCAGCGCAATGAATGACTTCTGAACACCCAGCCACGGCAGCGTCCACACTTGGGGCATCAAGCAAATCCATCTTGATGAGTTCCAGGGCAGATCCTTTTCCGACTTGGAATTCTTTCAAAAACGAAGCAGACTCGATGTTCCGTGCTGTCGCACGAACATGATGGCCTTGGAGCAGAAGTCGCTCAACAACATGCGAACCGATGAAGCCCGCAGCACCTGTGACAAGAACCACCATGAATGCCCGAGGAGGGCTTGACTTTTGATGTTACAGCATAACATCACATTCATGACGGCCGACAGAATGGCGGATACAATGCGCTCTGCTTGGTTGCTCGTTCTCTTGGTTCTTCTCGGCCCACTTTCGGGCTGTTTTGGGGCTTCGTCGACGGGTGGTGAAGCAGTTGATGAGGAGTCGATGTATCCAGATGTATGGGATCGCCATCAATTGGATTGGAACTGGACTGACAGCTATTCCTATGTCTTGGAGCCCGGACCTTACACGGCGCTTGAAGTCCAAGAGGCAACCTTCGAAGTTGACACATCTGCGGTATGGGAGACGGGCCCAGCCACCTCCAACGTTCACCTCTCTTACTGGCTACCATCCAACACTGAAATGGGGGAGCAAGTACCAGTGATCGCTGTGGTGAGCCCCTACTTCTCCTTTGGACAACCAGGCGATGAATCAGGCGCAACCAACGTGGTTGGCGCTGGGCGAGGCGAATTCATTTACGACAACTACGTACCGCATGGGTATGCATTTGCCCAGGTCTCTGTGTTTGGAACAGAGGAATCCTCTGGCTGTTTTGATTACCGAGGCGAAGGCGAGGGCTGGGGCATACACCAAGCGGTTGAATGGCTTGGAAAGCAGAACTGGTCGAACGGGAAAGTTGGCTTGTATGGAAAATCATACGAAGGTGCCACACAGTGGGAAGCAGCGGTCCATGGCAGCGAACACTTGGCAACAATCGTACCTATTTCTGGCACGACGGGCCTCCACCCCCTTCTGTACAAGAACGGAAGCGCAGAAGCTCGAAGCCAAGTGATGCACATGAATTATTTCGGCAGCACTGTGGACTACAATGCAGAAGACATGGACAACATCTGCCCCGACATCATCGAAGGGCTGTTCGCCGGCCCTGTGACCTATGGCATGGGCGAACTTGATCCATACATGGCGAATTATTACGAAGAGCGAGAGCACATTTCGAAAGCACTGACCAATTACAAAGGAAGCGTGTATTGGGTCCAAGGCATGCAAGATTGGAACGTCGATCCACACCAAGTTTTCCCGTGGTATCAGATGTTTGTCGATGCAGGATTCGATGTGAGGGGCATGCTTGGACAATGGGAGCACAACTACCCAGATCAATGGTCGAAGCACAATGCACAGGATTCCGGTTATGGCGGCGAAGCAATCCAAAACATGACCCGCTGGGATTGGGGTCAAGACTTGTTTGAATGGTTTGAATACTACCTCAAAGGCGTCGGCGAGAAGCCCGCGCTCCACGCACAAATACAGCGCAATGATGGCGAATGGCGAATCGAACCAACATGGCCGCCAGAAGACCGTGAATGGAACATGGTCGCCCTTGATGGTTGCGTGAAAAACGGCAACAGCGTGCAAGGCGTGTCAGGTGGCGGAGCGACACTGGCATCGGTGACATTCGAGTGTGAAGCGCTCGATGCATCGGCTGATGTATTGATTTCTGGTCTCGCCACCCTCCATCTTGATGTTCAAGCAGCCATGGATGGTGGCCAAATCTTCGCAGAATTACAAGACGCAGAAACGGGGCTTCGCCTTGGCCACGCTACAATGGACATCCGATACCACCAAGGCGGCTCAGATCCAACAACGGTGCTCCCTGGCCAATCACTTACGATGCTGATGGAATTCCAAGCAATCGATGCAATCCTACCGGCCGGCCATGGCGTCAGGTTGGTGCTGACTGAAACTGGCGAAGATTACCTCGCCCCTGCCTGCGGCATCTCTTGCCCAATCACCGTCAATGGTGGTGCTCTCTCCATACCTCACATCATGCGAGATGGGAGCAACGTGCTCATCACGCCTCAAGGTGCAGACGCTGCCAACAACCAGTGAGGTTCACTGGTCTTTGCTCAAGGCGCGAACCATGTCAATGCGGCTGACAAGCCCACATAACACGCCCGAATCGGTGATCAACAACACTTCCCGTTCCACGAGCAGCCGGCGCCCCTCGGCGATTGAAACCCCCACATTGACAACTTCGAAATTCATTTGCATCACGGAATGAACCGGGGCATCTCGTTCCACGTCTGTTCTCAACAAACTCGTCTCGGACACAAGGCCCATGATGGCTCCATTTGTGGCAACCACTGGCAGTTGGCTGATGCCTTCGCGAACCATCCGCTCGATGGCCGACTGGACAGTATCATCCGGCGCGAGGACGGCGACCTCTTCGATCATGATGTCGCCAACGGTGTGCGGCTTATCTGGCGCTTCAGAGCGAAGCAATGCAGCGACCATTTTACGCAATGTCGAAGCCCGCGGGTCAACGTTTTCCCGTTCGACTTTGGCGATGACTGATTGAGTCAAACCGCTTTCAGCCGCAAGCTGGGCTTGAGTCATTCCGAGCGTTTTACGCCACTGGCGCAAGTACCCCCCACTCGGAATCTCCATGGCTCAACCCATATCGACCGAGGGCATGATTCCACCGGTCGGCGCCCTCTAAAATCTCCATTTCAGGAAACTTGTTTTATCTTGTTCAAATGAACAAAACCACTCTTTCCAAGAGAACATATGAACAAACATCGACGCGTACAACAGGGAATAATAAAATCAAATGAACATAAACAGTGGATTATTATGCTCATAACTTCCAATAAAATGGCCAAAAAGTGAGCGTATGTATGATATACCGCCTTGCCAAGGAGGTGACTGATACCTATGATGGACAAAGCGAAATTGGAATACATCTGGCTCGACGGCCACGAACCAACACAAAACATGCGAAGCAAGACGATGGTGAGAACAGATTTCTCGGGCGACCTTGAAGAATGCCCAGAATGGATGTTTGACGGTTCCTCGACCCGACAAGCCGAAGGCGGCTCTTCTGACTGTCTGCTCAAGCCTGTTGCTATCTTCCCGGATCCACAGCGAATCAACGGCTACCTCGTGATGTGCGAAGTTCTCAACGCTGATGGAACCCCTCACCCAAGCAATGGCCGAGCAACCATCGACGACGATGACGATGACTTTTGGTTCGGCTACGAGCAGGAATATTTCATCATGGACGTCGACACTCAACTTCCTCTTGGATTCCCAGTTGGCGGCTACCCAGGCCCCCAAGGCCTCTACTACTGCTCCGTTGGTGGAAGGAACACTCACGGCCGTTCTCTTGTCGAGGAACACGCAGACCTTTGCCTCGAGGCAGGCATCAATTTCGAAGGAATTAACCAAGAAGTGGCCTGCGGCCAATGGGAGTTCCAAGTTTTCGCAAAGGGTGCAAAGCGCGCTGGTGACGAACTATGGGTCGCCCGCTACCTTCTCGATCGATTGACAGAGAACTACGGGTATTACATTGAATACCATCCAAAGCCAGTTCAGGGCGACTGGAACGGTTCTGGAATGCATGCTAATTTCTCAGACCACGCCATGCGAACAAGCGGAAAGAAGGAAACCTTCGACAAGATTTGTGAAGCATTTGGCCGCAACATCGAGAAGCACATGGCTGTCTATGGCGCACACAACGAGCTTCGTTTGACGGGCCTCCACGAAACGCAATCCATCGACCAATTCAGCTACGGTGTTTCAGACCGTGGTGCTTCAATTCGAATCCCGATCACTGTCCGTGAAGATGGTTGGATTGGTCGACTTGAAGATCGACGACCTGCATCGAATGGTGACCCATACAAGATTGGGGCAGTCATCATCGAAACCACGAAATCGGCGTACTGATTCAAATTGCCAAAATCAGATTTCGAGTTTGCCGGTAGCCAGCTTGAAGAGATTGCTGTACCCGTCTTTGAGGCTGCTATCACTTCGATATAAGGTGCGGCCAACGACAAGGCCGGCAAACAACACCCCGACTAAAGGTATGGCCCATTCGAAATTGAATTGGAAGCCAGGTTGCAAATCGACTCTTGTAGGGTCCATGGGGTCGTAGGCGACCGTGTGCGTTTCTTGGTATTCCGATTGATCCATGTGTTCGGCGGGAACCGGTTCAAAGAAGCCAGAGTCGTACCTAAAGTAGAATGGAAATGAGGTCTCGGTCTTTTCTGGCCCACAAGCCCACGTATCACCTTCTTCATTTGCGCAGTGCAGGACTAACAACGCTTCGACATACAACGTATCTGTGCAGCCACCATCATCGCTGCATGATGTTTCAGTATAGGAGTTCATTTCGAGAAGCGTTGCTTCGACCTGAGGCATGTCTTTCATCGAGTGGTCTTCGAGCGTTCCTGACACAAGGAGGGTCACGAAAAAAATACCTGCAATGAGGACCGCTGTGGAAGCAAGGGACAGGCCGATGCTTTTCCATACCTCTGAACTCATTTCTACATCGTCCCGTGCTTGATCGTGCTGATCTCTCGACGAGGCCTCAACTTCTTCCTTCTCCAATTCAGACCACTGCCCTCCCCCCTTCATTTCTGAAGACGGTTGATTCTCGACTGCAGGTGCCGACGATAATTGATCCATCTTGTGGAGTGAATCTCGTTCTGCAACTTCTGGATTCAGCGAGTCAGGTGCGGGGGACCCATCCTCTTTTTTGTCGGAAACTGTGTCCCAAAAATTGTCGCCCATACTTCTTGTTCACAGGAGACCGATTTTACGATTCCGCCAATCAGTCCGACATTTGATGTGAATTTCGAGCTCTTCGAGCCCCAACGATGATGGCGCCAATCACACTCAACGTCATGATGTTTGCAATAATCATCGCAATTGAATCCACCAAAACGCCGTACACTAGCCAAAGAAGAAGCGCGAATGAAACGACGCTAAATGAAGTCAAGGAGAGCCCTTCGTGGCGCTTATGGACCCATACTTCGATGATCTGTGGAATCCAAGCAAAAATGCCAATCACGCCAGCAAGAAGTCCAATTGCTTCAATCCACATAGCGGCCATGAACAAGCAGCGCCGGACCAACCCTCATGAGGCTTTTTCTTTGTTTGGCGTCTCGTGAACCGCCCATTCTGCCGGTGGCTTTGAAACAAAAACACGCTCAATGTTGGCCCAATCCACCTCACGACTCCGTTTTTCTCCAACCACGTGCATGTTGAGGGTGAGTCCGAAGGGAACCTTCGCCGCGATGTTCTTCGATTCTCGGCTGAGGTGTACTTCAGTGGGGTTGTTCGAGAACAATGAAAACAATGAACGGCGTTGGGTGAGGTTTGCGTTGACATCCGAGGTTCGTGCGGCGAACCACTCGTCAACATCCTGGCCAAGGCCAAGGCCAAAGACATCCCCCTTTAGCAATAATCCGCCGTTGAGATGTACTTCGTCCCAGGTATTGAATCCCTCAAGCGTTTCAACGAGGTCTTGGTTAAGCTCGCCCGGCCGGGTTGTTTCAAGCAATTTGATAAATCCGGCTTCATTCACCATTTCAGCCTTCAAATCACTCGGAATTTTCGGCCATTCGAGGCGTTGATGGGTCATCGCCACGATCACCCGGAAGTCGAGTTCATCATCACCTGTGAGGCCAAGCCGTTTGTTGTGCAAGGCAGCAAGAAGGTCCGCCTTTCGAGCAATTCGGTCGGCCACACCGTCGTGGTTGTGCTGTGTTCCATTGTTCCTGTTTTGAACGAAATGATGTTCCTTTGTAATCACAAACGAGCCAGCCCAATGCTTCTGTTCGACCACAAGCATCGTGTTTCCGCCTATGATGACCATATCGATTTCCCGCCGCCCACCATCGGGGTCAGGAATCCGAACTGATTCGTAAATTTTCCAACCGTTCCTTCGCCCAGCAGCTCGGGAGAGTTTTGCTAGGCGTGTTTCTGCAAGATCTCCAGCTCTGTGAATTTCGTCGTGAGGAAACGACTTCCGTCGCGCCCGCCACCACTTCCACCGAATGCTGAATGACATCGTCTCCTCACCTCAGAAGGTTGTCTACACTTTCGACAATAACGGTAGGGCACTGTTCAGCCCCTGTTGGAAGGGATTCCACATCTGCCAAGGTCGCTTCTCCTGACAGCACGAGCACACCAACACAGCCGGCGCGGGTCGCCATTGCGATGTCGGTGTACAATCGGTCACCAACCATGGCACACTTCGCAGGATCAAGGCCCAACGCCTCAATCTTATGCAAAATCATTCCAGCGTTTGGTTTCCCAGCGATGTGAACAGGATCAACACCTGTCGTGACTTTGAGCATGGCAAGGTAAGCGCCAACATCCGGCAGACCCCCATCAGGCGATGGACACACCATGTCAGGATGGCTTGCTACAAGAGGGACGCCGGCGTGCAAATGAATGCTACCAGTTGCAATTTTATCATAATTGATTTCGGTATCGTAGCCAAGTACGACGTATTGCGGCGAGGCAGAACGGGTGGCAATACCAACCTCTTCCATCATTTCTCGCATGCCCTCAGTTCCAATGAGCCACGTTTCAGAGATGGCTTCTTTTTTGAGCCACGCCAAGAGATCGTGCGTTGAAAGCAACACATCTTCTTCGACAGCAGGAATTCCAAACCCTTCCAATTTCTTCAGGTACTGCGAGACTGAACGGCTCGAGTTGTTTGAAAGGAAATACCGAGCGACCCCCTGCTCGTCGCATCTGTCGAGGAATTCCATGGCGCCGGCGATCAGTGCACCGCCAAGGTAAATTGTACCGTCGAGGTCAAGAAAAATCGCTTCAATACCGTCGAGTTTTGCATCCATAATCACACCTCAAAAGAGCAATGTTTTCATCATGAACCAAGGCGAGTGAAGGTTTTCTTGTGCCTCTTTGCTTGCAATCATTTCCGTCATCATTTCCTGTAATGCAGGTTTCTTTTCCGCCTTTCCGACAAACCAATTGAGCAACCATGAACGGCGACTCAACTTTTGCATTCGATAGGAATTGATGAGTTCGGGGCCGAGCACCTTCCAAACTTCTTCTTGATATTCGATGGGTGTTTTCCCGCCCAAAATATGATTTGCAGCCATTTCTCCCGTCACAAGTGCATTTCCAACGCCTTCACCTGAAAATGGGTCCACGAGGGACGCAGCGTCGCCGACCAACCGAACCCCGTTCATGCTCGAACGGCGTGGATTCATTTTGGATTTCTTTCGGGGAGAGCCAAATGGCAGTTGCCAACCTTTCGCCGAGCCCGGCACCATCTCTGCCTCAGCAAAGCGATCTTTGAACATTGGATGATTGGCGATGACATCGGCTTGAAGCGCTTTCAACTTCTTCTTCTGCTTGTCAAGCAGGCCCATCACCATGCCAACGCCAACGTTCACAACATTAGCGGACACTGGGAAGAGCCAGAAGTAGCCGGGGATCACCGTATCGACAAAGTGAATCTCGATGTCTCCGCTTGCAGCTTCACAACCCTTGACGTTGCGCCAATATTCTCGGTAGCCACCACAATAGTGGTCCCTGTCCATCATTTCTTCATTGTAACTTGACTCGACAACGGATTTTGCCACCGGGCACCGGTACCCTGCAGCACCGACTAATTCTCGGGTGTGGAAGGTGAATTCCTCTCCCTTTCTGCCACCGATTCGGACGATGACGCCAGCAGCATGCCGTGCGTCGCCACTGCCTTCACCTGGGTCCTCGCCCCCGTTGCCATCATCGAAAAGCACGGTTCGAACTTCCCCGCCTTGAATCACAGATCCACCGGCCTCTCTAACCATGCCTTGGCACCGCTTGAAGAGCAGTGCGTCGAACTGGGCGCGCGGAAGCGAATAGCCAGCCTCAAGCTTTGCAACATCTTCTTCTGGAAGAGGAACGCGAACCTTGTTGCCCTTTGGTGATGAAAACAAAATACCGGTCACTCGGAAATGCGGGGTTGACTCTAAGTCGGCCTTTACTCCGAGCGCAGAGACGTGACTGAGGGACTTACCTCCAACAGCGTCACCACAGACCTTGTCACGCGGCCACACATCTTTCTCGATGAGCAACACCTTCTTTCCGGCCATTGCCAGATAGCCTGTTGAGGACGAACCACCAGGCCCTCCACCCACAACAATGGCGTCAAACGTTTCACCACTTTTTGGAGCGTCGCCAGTTTCGATTGGGTGTTCCCAGATACGCTCGGCAGCACCTGCATCCTTGGTCATGACCGCCACACACCCCATTCACCCCTTGAGTGTTCGCGTTGTGGTTGCTGAAAAGACCCTGTCTGAACCGTCATCCTCATCCGTCGAATCATCGAGGCGAGTCCATGGCGGAGTCGGCTGTCGGGCATGGTGCTCAGTCGGCAACCACGCCGCTTGCCCCGAATCAACGAAAAAGAGCCATTGCGGCGCTCTTGGTTGTCACCTCGGTTTGGGGTGCGACGTTCATTTGGATGAAGCAGGCGCTCAACGAACTCCAACCTGAAATCGAGGCGTACGGGAGCAACAGAGTTGTTGGCGTTCTTGTTGCTGCGCGGTTTGCGATTGCAGCACTTGTGATGGTGGTCTTCTTTCCAAAAGCAAGGGCTGCACTGCGGGACAAAGAACAATGGAAAGGCGGCGCATTGCTTGGCGGCGTCATGCTTGTTGGCTTCGTCACTCAGATGATTGGACTTGACGAAATCAACCCGGCAGTTTCTGCGTTCCTTACTTCCCTTTACGTGGTGTTCACGGCCCTGATCACGATTTTCATGACCAAATCCCAACCGTCCCGCGTGCTGATGTTCGGAGTATTGCTGGCTACATTCGGAGCCGGATTCATCCAAGGCCCCCCCCACCTTACATGGGGCTTTGGCGAAGTGATGACGGTGGTGTGCGCCGTTTTCTTTGCGCTGCACATTATCTACACACAGAGGATTACCCAAGTGATGGACCCGGTTGGTGTAACACAAACCTCGTTCGCAGTCGTCGCCCTTGGCGCGGTGGCCATGGTCTTGCTGCTCGGAGGTGGACGGAGCATCGAAGAATGGCGATTCATCTTCGCAGATGGCGTGTTTATTCCTGTGCTTTGTTTAGGCATCGGAGGTTCGTTCTTCTGCTTACTTTTGCTCAACATGTACCAGCGGTATTTGCACCCAATTCAAGCCGCAATTATCTATGCGCTTGAGCCGGTGTGGGCAACAACATATGGTCTCGGCCTCGGCCTTGTTGACTGGAGCGCATGGATTCTGATCGGTGGTGGCGCACTCTTCTTGGGCAACATTGTTGTCGAGTTGTTTACACATGCTGATTCGGAAGAGTAAATGATGGCCATGGTTTCGACACCCATGAGGGGTGCAGATGAGCGAAGAGAAGTCAACCGATTTCCAAGGTTTTGGAAGCAAAGCAGTTCACAGTGGAACCAACCATATCGGCGATGCCGTGAACACACCAATTTTCCAATCCTCGACCTACAAACTCACCGATGAACGCTATGCTGGATGGGCCGCAGGCGCACAACACACCCTTCTCTACGCCCGCCTTTCAACCGTGAACTCGGATGCAGTGGCTCAGAAACTCACAGCCATGGAAGGCGGAGAAGACGCAGAAACATTTGGTTCTGGAATGGCAGCAATTGCTACCACTCTGATGTCCCTTCTCAGTTCTGGCGACCACGTTGTTGCCTCCACTGACGTCTATGGCGGCACGTATGGCCTCATGACCGAAGAACTCCCTCGCTTTGGCATCGAAACGACCATGACCGATATGCGAGACCCGGCGGCTTACGAAGCAGCCATTCAACCGAACACCAAGATTCTCTACATCGAAACCCTGACCAACCCAGTCTTGAAAGTCTGCGATATTCCAGCCATGGTTGACGTCGCAAAGCGACATAATTTGTTGTGCATTATTGACAACACCTTCGCCTCACCTTGGGGGTGCCAACCGTTGTCCATGGGCGTAGACTTAGTGATTCATTCAACCACCAAATACCTCGGTGGCCATTCAGACATCATCGGCGGAGCTGTTGTCGGTTCAAAGGAGTTAATCGCTAAAATTTTCCCACGCAAGGTGCACTTTGGCGGTTCGCCAGACCCGCACAGTAGCTACCTTTTGGAACGGGGTATGAGGACACTTCATGTCCGCATGCCAACGATTTGTTCCAATGCAGCCACCCTTGCGCAACGTCTTGAAGCCCACCCAATGATTGATCGAGTGAACCACCCTGCCCTCCCTTCCCATGACGATTATGAAGTCGCTCAGCGCGTGTTGCCTAAGGGCACGGGCATGATCGGATTTGTCGTCAAAGGCGGCGACAAAGCGGCCCTCAAATTCATGCGAGGCCTGTCAATCATCTACGAAGCAACAAGCCTTGGCGGGGTTGAGTCATTGGTCGAGTGCCCCTTCAACTCCAGCCATATGATGATTCCAGAAGACGTCCGACATGCAGCAGGCTTGGTGCCTGGCTACGTTCGAATGAGCATTGGAATCGAAGACGTGGAAGACCTGTGGGCAGACATCGAACGTGGATTTGTGAACGTCTGAACCTCACCATTCGAGGCATGAAAAATGGATACCAGTGCGCTGATTGCGTTGCTTGTTTTTATCGTACCAATGTGTTTCACACCAGGGCCCAACAACATGCTGTGTGCTGCACACGGCGCCCAGCACGGGTTCCGCTCAACCGTGCCCCTTACGCTTGGCATGCTCACAGGATGGTCAGTTCTTGGCGTGATTGTCGGCGTCGCGATTACCGCCATCGAATCAAATCAAAACTTCTTCAATCTCTTGACCTATGCAGGGGCCGCCTACATCGCTTACCTTGGGTATGTGATTGCGAAATCTGAAACGAAACCACTTGAGGAGACCGAGGCCACAGATCAATTGGGTTTTCTCACTGGTGCCATGTTGCAGTTTGTCAACGGGAAGGCATGGATTCACTTCCTCGCTATTATGGCCACATGGGGTACATTGTTTGGCCAAGGAATCACTGCGAAAGTGGCGCTTGTTGCCCTCAATGCCTTCGCTGGATACCCGGCGGTTTTGGTTTGGGCCGGGTTCGGTGTGGCCTTACGCCGTATGTTCAGTTCTCAACAGAATGCAAAGCGCTTGAACATCGCTTTGGGCGCCTCCCTCGTTGGGGTAGCAATTTGGATCCTCCTGCCTCATTGAGGATAATCAGACCGATTCGCCAGTAACGACCCTCATGGCGTCGAAGGCAGTTTGCCATTCAGTCCTTTGTCCATCAACGTCCCCAGTCTCTGCAGCAAGCAGTGATTCACCTGCAGCAAGCAAGGTTTTCGTTGCGGCAAGCCAAGCCCCAGCGCGATCCCTTGCATTGGATTCGAAGTGCCAATCTTGGCCAGCCGAGCGACCTGCAGCAAGCAACCAAGCCCATGAGGCGGCTGCTTCATCGATCGAGGCATGACGAGACGTTGCCACGCGCTCCGCCTTGCCGATTCCGTCGAGCAGACCTTGGAGAACAAGGTCGTGAATGGTACCGGCTGCGCCACTAAACTCCCCACTCCGAGTTGGGAACCGAGCCACGCGGCGCGCTTGACTGCGCGCTGAATCAAGGCCTTTGAGGAAGGTGCCGAACGGCTGTGGCTTCTTGTTCTGCTTCTTCCAGATTTCTTCAGCTTCATCGCCTTCAATCCCGAGTCCAGCCAGGCCGGCCATGCCCCATTTTTCCCACAGCGTGCCGAGAATGTTCCCGCAACTTGTACCGGCCATAATCTCCAGCGCCTGGCCCTTGCGGTCTGCGACATCACCTCTTGGATTGATTCTCATTCCAACTTCATCAGTCGGGCCTTCGCTCATCGAAGCAAGGAGCATGTGGGCCGTGAGATGGCGTTCATCGTTTGACCCAGCATGGCCGGCAAGGCCCTGTTCGATTGAGTCGAAATCGTTGCCTTCAATCCAAGTTTCACCGAGGACCAAACCTTCGTCAATGGCGTCAATGACGGCCCGTTGAACTGCCATCGCAATCAATCCTTCATTCATCGTGAGTCCTTGCCATGCATCGATGACCTTGTCAATTCCTTCAGCGGAGGCTTCGGGGAGGGCCTTTCCTTCAGGCCATCCTTTTGGTGCCCAGTTTGCTTCAATGGTGAGGATTGAAGGCAGGAAGGGCGGGAGCATCGAAAGAGCAAGGTGGTGGATGAAGGAAGATTCCTTCTTCGCAGATTCACCAAGTGCGTCGAAACCAATCGCAACAATTGGTCCGTTTTTGAACGAGAAACGTACGTATCCATCGGCGCTTGGGTTGAATTCCAGCACTGCGTTCGGATCAAGACCTTCCGTGACCCAGACAGGGAGCGGGATTTCATCGTCCTTGGTGAAGGTAAATCGAGATCGATTGAGGACATCTTCGAGCCATTCATCTGGGGGAGTGGGGTTTGGACCTGTACATACAAAGCCACCCTTCCATGTGAAGAAGTACATGCCTCGCTTTGCATGATCTTCCCACGGTAGCATGCGCAAGGTGAGGTGTGAATGGTTTTGCAAACCAGCAAGATAGCCTTGTTTTCCATCTCCTCGACGGATAAACGACGCAGTTCCGAAAGAGCCGGAACTAAAATTTCCAACCATTTTGAATTCCTCGTCATGGCAGGCGTGAAGTGATCCAGCGAACGCTTTGGCAACAGGGTCGCCGCGTTTTGCCATCATTCGTTTGTTAAGCCAACGAACATCGTTCTTCTTCTTGATGATTGTCTTGAGTTCGTTGAGTGTTTTGGTGACCGGATCCACACGACCCCAACGAAGCCGCCCCCTCCACGTCATTTGAGGCAATTTGGACTCGGGGTCCTCGAGCAACTGCGCCAACTCGCGTTTGATTCGGTTTGCCGTAGCTTCGTTGGCTTGCTTCGTGCCACGCATGCGAACCCGTTGCTTTTTTTGACCGGGAAATTCGACTTTAGATGGACCTGCCATGAACTCCCCTCAACACCCTCGAGCCACCGCTGTGGTTTGATTCCTTCG
>ERZ1047821.300-NODE-300-length-39841-cov-21.776555_pt1 | contig 39841 bp, 46 predicted proteins | sample MGYA00383096_ERZ1047821 | MGnify/ENA primary metagenome ERZ1047821 (study PRJEB29581, sample SAMEA5548366) | metagenome | biome: marine; feature: coastal; material: water | depth 25 m | study: Short-term variability in the microbial, nano- and picoplankton... | reverse complement strand
CGATGAAAGCTTTTATGGAGAAATCAAAAGCCAATTATGATGACTTGGAGCCAACACATTCATTCTGGGAAAAAGACGGTTTAGTTCCTTAAGAACACAGGTTCTGATTCAGTCGAAAGCTTTTTAGAGTATTTGTAACCCTCAGCATCAAAGTTCTTTAAGTCCTCAGGCGTGGAAACTTTGTTTTTAATTATCCAGTGACTCATGTACCCACGTGCTTTTTTTGCATAGAAACTAATGAGCTTGTATTCGCCATTTTTAAAATCTTTGAAGACAGGTGAGACAACGTTCACATCTGTAGGCAGGGAACCCACAACAGTGAAATATTCTTTAGATGCCAGGTTAACGACAAGATTTGATTTATTGGCTTTGAGCTCTTTCAAAATATTTTCTTGCACCTTAGTACCCCAAAACTCATACAAATTTTTACCTCTAGCAGTGGGCAACTTTGTTCCCATCTCAAGTCGATATGGCTTGATGACATCTAAAGGTCTAAGCTCCCCATAGAGCCCGGATAAAATCCTTAAATGTTTTTGCGCAAAAGTAATATCTTTTTTATTAAAAGTATTTGCTTGTAGCCCTTGATAAACATCTCCCTGAAATACAAAGAGAGCCGGCTTACTATCATTTCCCATCGTCTTGCTTGCAGACCAACTTTGATAACGATCAAAGTTGAGTGTCGCCAACTTGTCGCTCAGACCCATCAAAGAGGCAATATCTTTTGGTTCTTTAACTTTTAGTTCTTTGATTAGCTTTGCAGAATCAGATAAAAAAGCTGGCGCTGTATGCTGCACATCGAATTCCTGAGAGTAATCTAAGGTTTTTGCTGGGGATAATAAAACTATCATGGTTCTTATTTTAACCAAAACTCCTTTAATATACATAGCATGAGTGATTTCTTAGGCAGATTTTTTGCACGCTTGCTTCCAGTCTTACTGTTTTTGGTGATGGTTGTAGTAGTCAGTCGTTACTTTTTTGGGCAAGGTCGAGCCGATATTCAGGAACTTGCTTTGTATCTGCATGCATTAATTTTTTTAGGCTGTGCAGGATGGGCTTACTCTGCAGACGAGCATGTCAGAGTGGATATTTTTTATCGCAATTCCTCAGCGAGCCATAAAAAGCTAATAAACACCTTAGGCACAATTTTTTTTCTTGGGCCTATGATTGGGGTGGTTGGATATTATTCTATCGATTTTGTGACAATGTCCTGGTCAGTTAAAGAAATTTCTACTGAGCCTGGAGGGTTAAGTTTTGTCTTCATTCAAAAATCATTTATTTTTTTATTGCCGCTCGTTTTAATGTTGGCAGGAACTAAGGAACTATTCAAAGCATGGAAATAATTCCTATTATTCTGATCGTTTTAATTTGCATGACTTTGCTGCTTGGGTACCCGGTAGCCTTTACTCTAGCTGGAACCTCTATTTTATTTGCGCTCCTTGGCATTGCATTAGATTTCTTTGACCCCAATCTATTCAAAACAATCCCCATGCGGATCTTTGGGATCATGAACAACCAAACTCTACTTGCTGTGCCGCTATTTGTTTTCATGGGTGTTGTCTTAGAGAGATCGGGAATTGCTGCCAAGATGCTAAGAGACATGGCCATTGTATTTAAAAATACGAACTCGGGCCTTAGCATCTCTATTATTATAGTAGGTGCCCTTTTGGCTGCCAGCACAGGCATCGTGGGTGCAACAGTTGTAACCATGGGATTAATGTCCTTGCCTGCGATGTTAAAACAAGGTTACAGCAAAGAATTCTCTTCTGGCTTGGTTGCCGCCACTGGGACCTTGGGTCAAATAATTCCTCCGTCCATTGCATTGGTGTTGCTGGGCGATGTGATGTCTAACGCCTATCAAAGAGCGCAAAACAATATGGGTGTTTTCTCGCAAGAAACCGTTTCGGTTGGGGATCTATTTGTTGGTGCGATCGTTCCTGGAATTTTGATTGTTGTTGGGTATTTGTCTTACGCCATCATTATTAATCGAGGTAAAAAGTTTCTACCCATAGAAGAGATAGAGGGTGAAGCAAATATTTTTAAAACACTCTTGCCTCCTGCGACTTTAATTTTTGTAGTTTTAGGTTCGATTATTGCGGGTATAGCAACGCCAACAGAGGCGGCAGGAGTGGGAGCTTTTGGGGCGCTCATTATCGCTGGACTCAATGGCAACACAGATCTTGAGCTGTTAAGAGAAACAAGTTACAAAGCTGCAACTGTGACAACCATGATTTTTAGCATCCTTATTGGCGCTTCAATTTTTTCTTTAATTTTCAGAGGTGTGGGGGGGGATCTCTTGGTGGATCAAATTTTTGAAATGATGCCAGGAGGCAAATATACTGCTTTGTTTTTTATTCTGTTTGCGATCTTCCTTTTTGGTTTTATCTTAGACTTTATAGAAATTTGTTATGTCATTATTCCATTGGTGGCGCCACCACTTTTAATGATGGGTTTTGATCCAGTATGGCTTGGAATACTCATGGCGATAAATCTGCAGACCTCATTCCTTACACCGCCCTTTGGTTTCTCTCTGTTTTATCTCAGGGGCGTCGCAGATGAAAGCATTAAGACAACTGATATTTATAGGGGGGTTATTCCCTTTATTTTAATTCAGCTCGTTGTATTATTGATGGTAATAGTTTTTCCATTTTTTATTTTATAAATCTATGAATTCAAACTCTCTGCTTTTTGCCTTTGGTGCCATTACTTTTCTTGTAACTTTTTCTTGGTTTAAATATGCAGCTATGGAGGTCTTCAAAAAGGACCTTGCACTGGAACAAGATAACCAAGGAGTGTGGTCAAAGCTCCTTAAAGTCTTTTTGGTAGATTGGCTGGTATGTATTCTTGGGGTTCTGGGAACAGGAATTTTATTTGTAACAATCTTTAATATGGCTCACTAAAGACCAGCGTTATTTTTTTCTAAAGCTCTTTCTGCTCGATAGCTAGATCGAACCATGGGTCCAGAGACAACTTCTAAAAATCCTTTTGCTAATCCAATGTCTCGATAACGATCAAATTCTTCAGGGGTTACCCATCTTTCAACTGGCAAATGGTTGAGTGTTGGTCTCAAGTATTGGCCCAAAGTAAGAATATCTACTTTGTTGGCAATTAGATCATCCATGGTCTCTTCTATTTCTGCATCTGTTTCACCCAAACCTAAAATCAAACTTGTTTTGGTTAGAACTTTTGGATTAATTCTTTTGGACTCGGCTAGGACTTCTAGGGTTTGCTCATAGCCTGCTCTAATATCTCTAACTGGATGTGTCAGTCGTTTAACCGTCTCTACATTTTGAGCAAAGACTTCTAACCCACAATTAACCAAAGTATCAATAGAAGAGGACAGGCCTTTAAAGTCTGGCGTTAATGCTTCCACGGCAGTGCTTGGATTGAGCTCTTTGATAGCCTTAACAGTTTGGGCATAATGCTCTGCCCCGCCATCTTCCAAATCATCTCTATTAACAGAAGTAAGAACTACGTATTTAAGTCCCATGGTCTTTACAGCTTTGGCTGTGTGCATGGGCTCATCTAGATCCAACCAACCCTTCGGATTGCCTGTATCGACCGAGCAAAACTTGCAAGCCCTTGTACAAACTGAACCCATCAACATAAAAGTAGCTGTGCCTGCTGACCAACATTCTGAGATGTTAGGACACATGGCTTCCTCACACACTGTGTTTAAGCGTTTGTCTTTTACTTGCTGCTTAACAGCCTTAAAATTTTTATCGAAAGTTGCCTTAACTCTAATCCACTCAGGCTTCTTCTGATTTGGAACAGATGAATGCTTGTTAGATTTCTGACCATTTTTAACGGCTTTAATGCCATCTCGATTAATGATCTTTTGTGTTGGTATGATTTCCATCAACTAAATAAAGTTTGCATTTCTTTTATAGCGACTGATTCTACATCTTCAAGGGTAACTTTTGAATCAAAGTCACTGATTTGTGTAACCTCTAACCCTTCATATCCACAAGGATTGATCAAGCCAAAGGGTTGCAGATCCATGTTCACATTTAAACTGATGCCATGATAGGTTCTGCCTTTTGAAATCCGAAGCCCAATGGATGCAATTTTCTTTTCTCCTACATATACACCTGGAGCACCTTCAATAAAGGAGCTTTCGATGGAGTAATGTCGCAGAATGTTTTGAATGAGGTTTTGTAAATTGGCAACCAAAGCCTTGGGTCCTATTTTTTTAGTTTTAATGTCCAACAGGAAATATATAACCAATTGCCCTGGACCATGAAAAGTTACCTCTCCGCCCCTGTCTGTTTGCACGACAGGAATCTTACCTGGGTTTAGAACATGAGTAGGGTCTGCCGCTGTGCCAAGAGTAAAAACTGGTGGATGTTCTAACAACCAAATTTGATCAGCAAAAGATTCGGCTTGGACCAGTGAGCGCATTTCCTCATATGTATCTGCATAGGCTTGACTGCCTAGATTAAGAAACTCAGGAGTTGTCGTCACTGTTGGTGCGTGCTTCAACAAAAGCATCTTCTGCAATGGCATGAAAACTTTTGACCTCTGCCATAAAAGTTTTAAATGAATCGTATACTTTTTTAACATCGGGATCATTGGCTGCGGATGTTTCCAATATGTCTTCAGAAATAGATCTAAACTCATTGATTACATCGGCGGGCAACTCACGAAGTTGCACATCATGATTGTTAATAAGGTCTTGTAAGGCTCTGTTATTAGAGGCCGTGTACTCATCTAATAAATCTTGATTCACTGCTTTGGTTGCAGTTGTCAAAATAGATTGCAGATGTGGCGGCAAAGAATTCCATGCATCTAAATTAATGGTGAACTCTAACATTGAGCCAGGCTCATGCCAGCCTGGGTAGTAATAATATTTGGCAACCTGTTGAAAGCCAAAAGCAAGATCGTTGTAGGGCCCCACCCACTCAACGGCATCAATGGTGCCTGTTTGCATGGCGGTATAAAGCTCTCCACCAGGAATATTTACTGGAATGCCGCCGGCTCGTTTGAATACTTCGCCGCCAAAACCTGGAAAACGCATTTTCAAACCTTTGATGTCATCGAGCGAATTGATTTCTTTGTTGAACCAGCCAAACATTTGGGTGCCAGTATTGCCACCGGGCAATGGTTTGATGTTGAAGGGTTGATAGAGCTCTTCCCAAAGTTCAAGCCCGCCACCACGATTAACCCAGGCATTGATTTCATCTGCTGTAAAACCAAAAGGCACGCCTGCAAAAAACTGGGCTGCTGGAACTTTGCCTTTCCAGTAATAAGCTCCCCCGTGACCCATTTCAACTGAACCGGATGAGACAGCATCAAAGACACCCATGGCTGGCACCAATTCACCGGCCCCATAGACCTTCACTTTTAATTGCCCTCGAGACATTTCTTCAACCAGCTTGCTAAAGCGCTCTGGTGCCATTCCAAGCCCTGGATAATTTTTTGGCCAAGTGGTCACCAATGACCATGAGAAACTCTTTTCTTCAGCAACGCCTTCGCTCGATTGCTCAGCTTGCCCGCATGAAATGAGCAAAGTAATAGCTAGCCCTGTTATTAAAAAATTTTTCATCCCAACATCTCCAATTTAGCAAAAGCTAAAACCAGCCACTTGCTTCCAGCCTTCTCAAAGTTAATCTGTACTCTGGCTGATTCTCCTGATCCTTCATAGTTTAAAACGACACCGAGCCCAAAGGTAGGGTGAACTACTTTTTGCCCCAAGCCAACGCCCACCTCGTCTTTGAAATCCATGGTAGATTTTTTTGTTTTACGAACATAGGGTGTGCTCACTGATGCTCTGGGCCGAACTTCCTCAATAAAGACAGCTGGAATTTCTTTTAAAAATCTTGAAGGGGGGTTAAATACATCTGAGCCATGCAGTCTTCTTGATTCGGCATGTGTTAAATACAGTTTCTTCATGGCTCGGGTGATGCCGACATAGCACAGCCTTCTTTCTTCCTCTAGTTGAGAGGGAGATTCAATGGATCTGCCATGCGGGAATAATGTTTCCTCTAAGCCAGTAATAAAAACCAGCGGGAACTCTAAGCCTTTAGCTGAATGCAGGGTCATGAGTTGAACGGCATCTTGATGCTCATCTGCCTGCGTGTCTCCTGAATCAAGTGATACGGTATCTAAAAAGATCTCAGCAATTTCTTTGTATGATTTTTCTTTTTCAAAGGATTGCTCAAAGTTCTTAGCTGAAGTTACAAGCTCTTCTAAGTTTTCTATTCTGGTCTTGCCTTTTTCTCCAGCTTCTTTCTTGTGGTACTGATACAGGCCAGATTTTTGAATGATGTGATCCATTAACTCAGATAATGGCATGGTATCTAGAAACTCTATGCAATGGGCGATTAGTTCTAAATAAGCTCGCAAGCCCTGCCCAGCCTTGCCACCCATCTTGCCTTCATCTAAAAGCTTGGCTGCAGCCTTGATGTATGACAAATTGTAAGCCTTTGCAGCATCCCTTATTTTGGCTTGAGATTTAACCCCTATGCCACGGGTTGGGTTAGCAATGGAGCGCTCGAAGGCAGGATTGTCATGTGGATTGAAAACAACCTTTAGATAACTCATGGCATTTTTAATTTCCATGCGCTCATAGAAACGAAGGCCGCCATAAATTCGATACGGAATGTTCACCCTCAGCAAGGCTTCCTCGAGTGCTCTTGATTGAGCATTGGAGCGATAGACAATTCCTGCATCTTGATAAAGCTCACCGCTGTCCATCCAATTTTTAATAGTGCCGGCAATGAACCTCGCCTCATCTTGTTCGTTGTAGGCTTGGTATAAAGTAATGCGTTCTCCCTCTAATGAGTCAGTCCACAAATTTTTACCCAATCGATTTTGGTTGTTGTCGATCAGGGCATTGGCAGCACTAAGGATGACACTGGTTGAGCGATAGTTTTGCTCTAGGCGAATGACCTTGGCTTTTTCAAAGCTGGCTTCAAACGAAGCAATGTTTTCTACTTTTGCTCCACGCCAACCATAAATGGATTGATCGTCATCTCCAACGGCAGTGATGGTTGCACTTTCAGAGGCTATCTCTTTAAGCCAATTGTATTGAATGGTATTGGTATCTTGAAACTCATCTACCAACACTGCTTTAAACCTATTGTGAAAAAAATCTTTTACTGTTTTATTAGATTTAACCAGCTCATATGCTTTTAATAAGAGCTCAGCAAAATCAACCAAGCTATCATTTAAGCAGGCTTCCTCGTAATGCTTGTAAATGCCTTTAACGGTTTGCGCATAAAAATCTCCATTGTCAGGAACGTTGTCTGCTCGTAAACCTTCATCTTTCCAATTGTTAATCTGCCACTGCATTTGTTTGGGCGGCCAGGCCCCATCATCAAGACCTGCCTCTTTAACCAAGCGTTTAATAATTCTTAATTGATCGTCGCTGTCTAAAATTGTAAATCCAGAAATAAGCTCTGCTTCTTTATGAAATCTCTTCAGGGTTCTGTGTGCCAACCCATGGAATGTGCCGCACCACATGTCACCTGCTGGTGACTGAAGGAGCTCTTGTATTCTTGATTTCATTTCTTGCGCAGCCTTATTAGTGAAAGTTACTGCAATAATTGATGAAGGATTAATCCCCATGGCCTCTACATTCCATGCAATCCTATGAACCAAGACTCTTGTTTTCCCGGAGCCAGCTCCTGCCAAGACTAAAAGACTCTTATCTTCAGATGTCACAGCTTCGCGCTGAGGATCGTTTAAGTTTTCTAGTATGTGAGAAACATCCATTGGGGGTTCATTTTTTATTCTAAGAAGCCTATTCTAACCTTTATGCAAACTAAATTATTGAGAGAAATTAAAATTGCACTGCCTAATCTTCGAAAATCAGAGGTAAAGGTTGCTGAGTTTATTTTAAACAAGCCAAGCGCGATTATTGAACTTACAACTGCCCAAGCTTCTAATGAAATAGGGGTAAGCGAACCCACTTTGATTAGATTTTGCAAAGCCATTAACTTTGAAGGCTTTCAAAAATTTAAGCTGACGCTTGCTCAGCAACTTGCCGCTGATGACTATTTCACTTCTTATGAGATTAACTCTGATGACTCTATTCAAGAGCTCACAGAAAAAGTGTTTGATAGCACCATTAGTGAAATTTTAAATGTTAGATCTCAGTTGGATCAAGAGGTGCTTGAAGAAGCCATTGAAACCCTGGCAAATGCTAAGCGAGTAGAATTTTACGCCTTTGGTGGGTCTGTTCCAGTCGCCATGGATGCCCAGCACAAATTTTTCCGACTTAAAATCCCCTCCTCTTGTATCTCTGATCCTCACATACAGTTTATGTCTGCGAATTCTCTCAATGATAGAGATGTTGTGGTGGCTATTTCTCAATCAGGAAATACTGCAGCCTTGGTTGAAAGTATCAAAACTGTAAAAAGCTTTGGTGTCATTGTCATTGGCTTAATGCCATCGAATACCCCTCTCTCAAGAATTTGCGATATTTCTTTAGACATTGATGTGGGAGAAAATGCTCGACTGACAAGACCGCTGACCTCTCGATTGGCCTACATGGCAATTATCGATGTTTTAGCAGTCGGAGTTGCTCAGCTCAAACCGGAAGCGCAAGATCATTTGTTTAATATCGTGACCAGCCAAAGCTCTTTAAAGCTTAAGTAATTAGTATCTAAGGTTTTCTCTAAACCAAAGATTAACCATCCATTTCTCCCCTTTGATTACCGGCATGCCGCCATGGAGAGATCTGGGATTAATTTTTGGATGAGTGGCAGAGGCATCATTAAGAAGAGTATTATGAAAAACAACTGCATCACCTTTTTTGGGTTGAATCGTTAGATCAAGCTCAGGAAAACCTGTTCCACCACCTTCTTCAACATCATTAAGATAAGCAATGACGGTAATCATGCGTTGGCCGCCTGGCTCCCAGTTCTTCTTGCCATCTTCTGTTTCATAGTCAAAAGAGTCAAAGTGAGGTTTGTATTGTGCGCCTTCCTTATAGTAAACAAGTTGGTATTGCTCAGCATTTCTAATGGGCATCTGAACCAGAATAGAGAATCTTTTGCTGACCTCATGAACAATATCATTCGCATTGTGCTCAATCCAACAATTTTCACTGGTCCTGCTTTCATGTTGAATGTGTTTATCGGGACTGATAACTGTCGAAGGTTGCAACTTCCCTTCTGAGGCTTCGATAAAAGCATCACACTCATTGTTGCTAAGAAAATCATTGACCACATATAAAATAGGGTCGGCAGAATGCATGGTTACATTATCAGCAATTTTTTTTGGGAATTCCTTATTCATAAGTAGAAATAATTGTATGCTAACCAAGTAAAGAACGCATACAAAATGAGCATATTTATTTCAATCGCCTCCTACCAAGATCCTCTCTTGGTCTCCACGATATTTAGTGCTTATAACAATGCTCAAAATAAAGATGAGCTAGTTTTTAGTATTTGCGATCAATCCGATGATGGCATCAAAGTTAAAGAAATAGCTTTTTGTGATCAGATTCATTATGAGCATGTGGATCCTCTCTTTTCAAAAGGGCCATGTTGGGCAAGGCACAGAGCACAAAGTTTTTATAAAGATGAGGACTTTTTTTTACAGGTAGATTCGCACACCCAATTTGCTAAAGATTGGGATTCTATTTTTATTGCGCAATTAAATAAAATAGCTTCCATAGATTCAGAAGATGGCTACTTTAAAAAACCAATCATCACCTCTTATCCTCGTAGTTTTAAAGTTGTTGATTTTGAAAAAGGCTTATTTGAACTTAATACTGGGGACAAGCACACACAGGTTATTACCTATAGAAAGGATAGCCTCTTCTCTAAAGGTTCTTTTTCTAGGCAAATTGGCATACCAACAAAGTTTGCAGATATCACGCATGCAATTTTAATGGCCGCTGGTTGTATTTTTGCCAGGGGCTCATTTGTAAAAGAAATTCCATATGATCCAAATTATTATTTTTATGGTGAAGAGCTCTCAATGGCTTTAAGGGCTTTTACCAATGGGTATTCATTCTTTCATATTCCTGATGTGCCTTTATTTCACCTTTATACAGACACAAGCAATATCCCTAGGAAGCTCCATTGGGACCCTGAAGATGATCAAAATCGAGCCATTAAATGGAATGAGCTTGATAGAAAAAGTTTGGATCGATTGGATGATTTGTTTGCAGGTAATGTAGAAGAGCCAATGGACCTAGGATCACAGAGATCTTTGGATGACTATGCATCAATAAGCGGCATAGACTTAAAAAACAATGTGGTTTTAGATTTAAAAAAAGCTACTGAATCTAATTTTCTTGAATCTCTTGATTGGAAAATTAGCCCGATAAAATAATAAGGAGAGCGTTATGAGTGATGAAGCAAGAAATTTTTTAAACAGCTATGGAGATTTTGTAACCAAAGTGACCAGCGAACCAAGTTTGGATCAATCAAGCTTGGATGAAAGGATGAAAGAGATTGACTCCTCCTCGCCAATAGAGTCTGCAAGACTTTTAACTGCAGCACTTGGTTTAGGAAGTGAGACGGGTGAGTTTGTAGAGATAGTTAAAAAAATGTTTCTTCAAGGCAAGCCAGCATCGCAAGATAACATCTATCACATGAAAAGAGAGCTGGGAGACATTATGTGGTATTGGGCTACTGCTTGCATGGCATTGAAGCTTGATCCGTATGAAGTTATTAAAGAAAACCAAGATAAACTTGAAGCAAGGTATGGTGAAAAATTTGAAGTTGACAGAAGCGAGCATAGGAAAGACGGCGACCTTTAAATTATTCAGTGCGCCGAGAAAATGGCATTGCCATTGCAAAGCTTAATATTTACTAAATTAGTAAACTGAATTTTCTTTAAAATCTGCTGCTGCTTCAAGATATTCTTTCTTAAGCTGATCAACCAATGCCTGAACAGTTGGCGAATCTTTGATTGACCCAATGCCCTGGCCTGAGCCCCAGATGTCTTTCCAGGCTTTGGCTTCCGTGTTTCCACCTGAACCAAAATTCATTGAAGATTTATCTGCATCAGGAAGGTCGGCAGGGTCTAATCCAGCATTTTTAACTGAGCCCTTTAAATAATTACCAGCAACACCAGTAAATAAAGATGAGTAGACAATGTCATCGGCAACACTTTCAATAAGCATATCTTTGTAGCCTTGCTCGGCATTGGCTTCTTCTGTAGCAATAAATCTTGTGCCCATGTATGCAAGATCGGCCCCCAAAGCTTGGCTTGAAGCGACTGCACTTCCTGAGCTAATGGATCCAGAAAGAATAATGGTGCCATCAAAGAATTCTCTTACCTCTCTAACCAAAGCAAAAGGTGAGAGCGTTCCTGCATGACCACCGGCGCCAGCGCAAACCAAAATCAATCCATCAACACCCTGTTCAGCAGCTTTGCGAGCATGCCTTACACTGATGACATCGTGGTAAACCAAGCCGCCATATGAATGAGCTGCTGTAACAACTTCTTCAGGAGGTCTTAAAGATGTGATGATAATTGGCACCTCATGTTCCACACATGTTTCCATGTCAGCCATTAGCCTGTCATTGGATGCATGACAAATTTGATTAACTGCATATGGCGCTATTGGAAGCTCAGGGTTTTCTTCTTTTGCTGTGGCAAGCTCTTCTTTAATTCTTACCAACCACTCACCCAAAACATTCTGCGGTCTAGCATTCAGCGCGGGAAAAGAGCCCACAATGCCTGCCTTGCATTGAGCAATCACAAGCTCTGGTCCTGAGACCAAAAACAGAGGTGAACCAATAACGGGAATAGATAAATTGCCTTGTAAAACTTTTGGAAGCGCCATGATAATCCTTTGTAAAAAAAGCTAGTTTAACTGAAGCCTTGGATGGATTAAATAGCAGTTTGAAAATTAAAAAGCCTCATCAGCAACCCAGCTAATAGACCAGTTGTGACCGAGTCTGTTGCCTTTATAGGTATCAGGAAGAACGGTCACAGAACTTCCAAAAATTTCAATGTTTTGCGGGTTAACGGGCGAGTCTTTGTATGCACTGTCTAGTTGATGCTGAGTCCTCCACTCAAAAAGGGTTGAGTTAGCATTAATCTTTGTGATTGGTGAGTAGTTGCAAAGGTTGTTAAGCATTGTTGTGCCCAGCAAAGGTGAGGCTACTATGTGTGCTTCAATGGGAGTCTTGTTGCTCCAGTTTTTTAATGCATGGCTGACCAAGATGCCCCCATAGCTATGGCCAATTAATGTTACTTTTGTCAGTGCTGGGCGAAGCTTTAAAATGCTGTCGATCGACGTGATTAGCTGCTCAGCAGAATCTTGAAAGCAGCCGTTGTCAGGCCATCGATAAAAATACATCTCCTTTTTCTCGGTGTTGATAGTCTTGAGCGGATAAACCCATTCGTAACCTTCGCTGCTTCCGCCATGAATCCCAATAAATATTTCTTCTGCTTCTTCTAGCGTTGGCTCTAATTTATTTAACCCAAAAGGAAGGTCGATTAGTCTTTGGCCTAATTTCTGCACCGAAATATTATCGACAAGATCTTGAAGCTGCACATTGGACTGCGGTTCTTTCGAACAACTTGTTGCCAAGAAAAAAACAAAGAATAAGTAAGAGAATTTTTTCATTGAAATTATTTTATAAAGTAAGCAACACTGTGATCAGCAAACTCTTTCGCTCCAATTTGGTCAAACCCCATCTTCTCATGAAAATTTAAAGAAGGTTGGTTCACAGGCTCAGTGTTTACCTCAAGCGCAATAGGAAGGTTTTCTATTTTAGCTTCATTAAAAATATCATCATAAATAGCTTTGCCAAGACCTTCCCTTCTATATTTTTTGTCAATTGCAACCCTATCTACATACAAAAATTTCTTAAGTTTTTTGCTAAAAAATTTATAATTTTCCGAGCCATAATCTGAGCCCTCTCTCATGCAAATAATAAATCCAATCACCTCATCACCTTTTAATATCAATAAATTATATGCGCTCAGCTCTATTAATTTATGCAAATAGTCTTCGGATTCTAAAGATCCAACTTCTGGAGTATTGGCTTGATTTAGATCATAAATTTTTTGAAGCTGGTCATCATGAGCGCCGTCATGGCTAAGCACTAACATTTTAAACTTTGAGTTGATTGCCATAAAAATACTAGCTATTACCCAGTTCTAAAAAATACAAAATGATATTAATAATATTGAGGTACATATTAAAGGCATGAGAAATAGCTGTATCCCAGTTATTTAAACCTTGATCTGCACTTACATTGACTGAGCTAATTGAGACAAGCAATGACATGGAAAAAGTAATAATTCCCGCTATGGCTTTTTTTCTTGCATACCCACGGGAAATTTTCTTAAACATAGAAAAAAACTCTGCAAAAAGTAGAATTAAAATTAAAGCCGTAACTATCGATGCAAAAATTGGATTTGCAAAGTTAATTCCTGTCACTATAACTATGATAAACATTGCAGCGGTAGTTAGGGTTGCAAGTTTTAGGCCTGTCATGCCATCATTTTCATCCATATCCATAACAATAAAGCCGATAACTAAGCCATAGCCAATTGCACTAAGAGTCATAAATACAATTTGTATAAAAGAGGTAGAAAAAATAATAAGGGCAGTTGCTGCCCAGAGTGAAAAAATGGCAAATAAAATTAAGAAGAAAAAGAAGTGAGTTGTGCCGTTGCTCTGAACTATTGTTATATCGGTTTGCCTGTTTTGATTTACGGCTTCGGCGAACGAAATACCTAAAAATGTGGTGTTGGCATAAAACGCTTTTTTGCATTGGTGAACAACAAAAAACATACAGCCATAAAGAACTGCCAACTCAAACCCAAGGATTAAATACACTTTTAAAGCCAGGCTTGAGGCTTCCATGCTAATTAGTTGCTCGATCCTTCGTTGATAATATCAACATAGGTTTTAATGCCGGCAACAAAACTGTCAGCGTCAATGCTTTCGTTCGTTCCATGAAATCCAGTCATGTCTTCTGGAACAATGCTGAATGGATTAAATCTAAAAGAATTGTCTGCAACTTTTGAATAGTGGCGCGTATCAGAGGCTGCAATCATGATGCCTGGAACTGAGACAACCTCGCCATAAACTTTGCTCAAAGAAGATGAGATGATTTCATATCCGGGAGATTCCCAAGAAGAAACGTCTGAAGCCTCTAAACCTCCTAGGGTTCGTACCTCTACTTGATCAGACCCAACAACTCTTCTTACATGCTCGGTGACACTTTCAATAGAGTCTCTCGGGTGAAGTCTAAAATTAATAAGTGCTGTGGCCTCAATTGGTAAAACATTGCTCTTGATGCTCCCAGTTAGCATTGTTGGTGCTGTAGTTGTTCTAATCATTGCATTAATTACTGGGGTAGAAGACATCTGATTATCTAGCAAGCCACCAAATAGCCATCTATTTGCAAAAAGAAAACGGTATCCAAATGGCATGTGTTTGCTGACCTCATCAAACATGACAGCACTCAAACCCTCTAAGCTTCCAGGCAGCGGCTCATTTTCAAGTTTGACTAGAGCGTCCGCAAGAATAGTTACAGCAGTTTTTTTAGGAGGCGTTGAAGAATGTCCACCTTTTGCTTTTGCAACAATCAATAGGTTCATAATTCCTTTTTCAGCTACGTTGATGGGTGCAACTAATTTATCAACGCCTGGGAAAAACCCTCTATTTACAAACGAACCCTCATCGAGTGACCATTGCAGTTGAACGCCCTCTTGTTTCAATTTTTCAGTAACCTGGGCAGCTCCGCCACCGCCAATCTCTTCATCGTGGCCAAAACTAAAGTAAACAGTCCTGGCGGGCTGAAAGTTATTTTTAATTAAATAGGTTGCTGCCTCCATCATCCCGACAACACCACTTTTATCATCTAGCGCTCCTCTGCCCCAGATTCTATTGTTTGAAATGACTCCGGCAAAAGGTTCCTCTTCCCAAATGCTCTCTGTTCCTGGAATAACAGGAACTACATCGTAATGTCCAGTTAACAGAATCGGTGCAAGGCTGCTATCGCTGCCCTCCCATTTAAAAAGCAAAGTGTGTTCAAGCCGCTCGAGCTGCATTGCAGAATGAAATTCCGGATAAGTAACAGCAGCCCAATTAATAAAATCCTCAAATTCTTGGGATACAAATTTCTCTTTGTCTTGATGGGAAATAGTCTTGAACCTAATAGATGCAGCCAGGTTATTGATTGCAGCTTCGCCATCAATATCAGCAGTGAACCCCGCATTGATTGTTAATTCTGGTGCAGAATGCATAAGAGTTCTGGCAAGGGCTATTGAAAGAAGAGCACCAAGAATCAAAATGAATGAAAGAAATAATTTTTTGAACATTTGGCGCCTCACTAAAATATTTATCAGGGCTAAGACAATTCTGGACGTTTCCCTGAAAAATTAGAAAAATAATGTTTAATATTATTTAGGTCTTGCTCCACATCACCACTTGGACTAAAAAATTCTCCAAGTTCGATTGTTTTATTAGAAAAGTCGATTCCAGCTAACATGATTTTGCTGTTGGTATCATTTGCTATGCGAAGAAAGCCTGTTTTTAAACGTTCAACTTTTTTTCTGGTACCTTCTGGCGCCAAACCTATAATAAATCCTTTGTATTTGTTCGTGATGTCTACAATTTCTTCTTTTAAGGCATCTGGGTTAGCCCTGTTTACCGGTATTCCGCCCATTTTTCTGAGCACTCTTCTAAAACCTTTTTTAAAAATTGAATGTTTTCCTACCCAGTGAATGTTTATGTCCCAACTCAGCACAGCTGACATGGCAACAACAAAATCCCAGTTTGATGTATGAGGGCCTACAACCAGAACGACTCTTTCGTCTCTGGGGAAATGCCCAACAGTTTTCCAACCAGTAATTTTCATGGCAGCCTTTCCTATGAAGCGAAGAATTCTTGGTCTATTCGCTCGAAGGTGATCAGGGATAAAGGTTTTATACTTGTTCATGAGGATAGTCTATAGGTTTTTTTAGATTGAGAAACTGTTAGTTGCTTAGCCCTGCCAATTCTTCATATTTCTCAATTGCATCTGAGATCTTTTTTATGACATCACCCTGCGCAAAATGTTTTGTGTTTTTGTAAAAAGGATGAGGAAGTGTTGCCAGCTCTTTAGCTTTTTCCATTACCCGATCCATAAATTGCTCATCTGGCACAACCTCATCAATAAAGCCAACCGCTATTGAGTCTTTCATAGAATATGCATCTGAGTGATAGACGGCTGGATAAAAGTAATTCTTATTAACTCTTGCCTTAAGAATTTCCATAATCTGCGTTGGGATGTCCATGTTGTTTCTAACTTCATTTGCCTGGCATACATATTTTCCATCTATCGCAATTCTGTAATCAGCAGAACAAGTAACAAATAAGCCCAAAGCGATTGAATGCCCTGAGACTGCTGCAATAATTGGTCTATCAAAAGAATAAAGTTCAAGCAGCAACCGATAGCCTAGCTGAACCATTTTTGTAATCTTTTCCATATCCCCTGTTGCAAGGGTCTTAAGATCAAATCCTCCAGAAAATAAACCATTCCTGCCGGTAATTACAAGCGCTCCAGAATCTCTAGGGACCTGGGCAAGTAGTTTATTGACACAAGTGAGCATGTCATAAGAAAAAGCATTTGCTTTGCCATCATCTAATTTGATGATTGATATACCTTCTTCTTGGCTCAAAGTTGCGATTGGGTCTGACATAGCTTCCTATTAATTAATGGCTTGCGTATATATTAACAAGAATTACCCCATTCACTATTAAGAACAGTCCTAGAATTACTTGCCAGCTTAATGCTTGACCATAGATAAAATAGGATAGTATGGCTATCGCTAAGACTCCTAAGCCGCTCCAACAAGCGTAAACAATTGCAAGGGGTATGGTCCTTAAAGCCAATGTTAAAAAATAAAATGAGGCGAAATAGCAGATGCTCATAATAATTGTTGGGAATTTTTCTGAAAACTCTTTTGTTAAAGGGAGCAACATGGTTCCAGCAACTTCAAAAATAATTGCGCCAAGCAGCGATAAGTATGCGGAGATCATGGGTGGTATTTTACTGGGTTGCGGTTCCTAAATAGGTGTTAACTTTTAGTTTCGCATTCTCTCTAATATCCATGTAGAAAAGAGCGTAATCAAGGCCATGGTAGTTTCCACCTGAGCCACTAAATGTTTGAAATCTGCTGCCAGTTTGATCCGATGAAAAAAGGATTCCATTCTTGCATTGAGCTCGGACATATTGCTTGACTGGAGCCTCTAGAGGTCCAAATGTTTCGCCCTTGGGTCCATCGTCTCCAGAGAAATCTAAAGCAAATTCACCTGAAACATAGACGGCACCTTTTGCATCGGCTAACTCAGACAGAGGCCCTTCGTTTTTCCAAGTAATTGGATTTACACAAATATTATTTGCATACAAAGGCATGTCTTTATTGAGCTGAGTAACATTAATTGTGTCCCAGTGCACCAGACAACCTAATTGAGTTGCACTCTCACAAACTGAAATATCATTCATCCCGCTCATCCAATCTTTAGATATTTGTCCACCTATAATGTACGCACCGACCATTCTTGAGTATAGATCCGATCCATCTATCTCTTCTTTTAAGAGCCTGATTGAATGATGCGTGCCTTGGCTGTGGCTGGCAATAATAAATGGCCTGCCATTACTGAAGTTATTAATAAAATATTCAAAAGCTTTTTTTACATCTTGGTAAACAAACGAATGAATCTCTTCTCTAAGTTCATCGCTACCAAAGTAGCTATAAATTGATGCTTGTCGATAATGAGGAGCATAAACGCTGCAGCAGCCATTGTATGCACTGGCTTGATTGGCCATCATCCATTCAGTATTTTCTCTGGTAGCTGATTCTTCTGCTAATGGATCTGTCCATGTGTGACCTTTTAGGTACCCTGTGGGGTGAACAAAAAATACATCTACTTTTGTGCTCATTTGATCAGCGCCCTCTTCTCCTGCGGGAATCAAATCTGCTTTATCAGAAATAGAAGGGAGAGAGGCCCATGAACTATTTTCTGAATAATCTAGCTGAGCAACAGCACCCTCGGGGCTAAAGGGGTGGTCAGGCCCTCCAAAAAAATAATCATATGCTATATCAGCAGTAAGTCCTTGATCTCGTAATTCATCAATAAAAGGGAAAACCCATGCAATTAATGCCAAAAGAAGACATGAAGTAATTAAAAGTGTTTTTTTCATAAGGTTAGTTAATTTTTTTAAGTATCCAAAAACCAACCCAAGTGCTGACAATGGCTTTAAATGATTGAGATAAAACAAGAGACAAAGAAAATATGAAATCTAACCATACGTTCCAAAACCAAGAGTAAAACCACTCTACTAGCGGAAGCAGCAGGGTAAAGTAGTTAGTAATAAATTCTATGTTTGTGAGAGACAAAACTCCATAATCCGAAGTAATGACAACCTTCAAGCCCCATAAAACAATAAGAATTTGAAAGGGTGTTGTTGCAATACAAAAGTATGCAATAATTTTAAGAAACGTATTCATAATTAAATTACTCTATGAATTACTATAGTATTTTTAAAGGAGAAACAAAAATGTATAAAAAATTTAACTTATTTGCTTTGCTTGTAATGTTTTTTTCGATAAACCTCTCGGCTGATGAGCCAAGTGGGTCACATGTTCAAAATGAATGGCAAATCTGGGCTTACACATCAGCCGCTCCAGATTTTATTGGTGACTTTGCAACCGTGATAGGAGCTGATGGATCGGTGATCAGGGAAGGCACAAATGGATGGAGGTGTGAAGCTTTTATACCTATGCCAGAGGGCGGTTTTAAAAGCCCGCATGATGCTGCGCCTGCATGCTCAGATAAAAATTCTGTGGCCTGGGCAAATGCATACAAAGCTGGAACTATTCCTGAGATGGAAGGAGATGGATGGATCTGGATGATACATGGAGATTTAGGAGTAGATAATTTTATTGTTGGGACGGATGGACAAAAAAATGCAGGTCATAAGCATTACATTGAATCGGGCCCTCATATGATGCTTATGCCAAAAGATCCTTCCTCTTTAGATGCACAATCAACTGATTATACTTCGGGCGCGCCTTATGTAATGTTTAAAGGGACTCCCTATGCTCATCTAATGGTGCCTTTGGTTGGCTATTACTCATACCAACCTCAGTCTTCGCCAGGAAATTAATTAATATAGGGCTCTGCGCAACAAGCAGGGCCTTTATTTTGAGCCGCTTTGCCAAGCCATGATCGACACAGGAATTGTGAGCAGATAAATCAAGGCTAAAATATTCATTGTGATCCACAAGAAGTTAATTATGCTCAGTGAAATAATGGAGAACAGCACAAGAAACCCAAGCCTTGATTGAATAAAAAACTGTTTTCTTTTGATTGAAAAAGTGGGAATTCTGCTGACCAACAAGCCGCTGATCAAAATTATATAGCCAGCAACGAAACTTAAATTTTCATAAGCCCAGTTATACCCCATGAAGGAATGTGTTAAGGGCAACAAGATTAAAACAGCTCCTACAGGTGTGGGTATGCCAGAAAAAAAATGTTCAGGCGCTCCATCCAAAGTCTTAGATTCCTCAAGCCTAACGTTATAAAGTGCTAGTCGCAAACAGGAAAAGATAATAAAAGCTAGTGCAGCAAAAGCTCCAAGGCTGCTGCTTTGATTAAAGATAGACATATACACAAGCAAACCTGGTGCAACACCAAAACTTAAAAAATCTGAGAGAGAGTCTAGCTGGGCGCCAAGATCTGATTCGCTTTGAAGGTGTCTGGCAAGAAGCCCATCGAGCACATCACAGACTCCAGCAAATAAAATACAAATAATTGCTAACCTAAAGTCTGATTCAAGCGCAAATCTTATCGAACTCAAACCAAAACTAAGGCCTGATAAGGTAATAACATTTGGAAGCAATACTTTAAAATCTATTTTTTTCATTTAATTTATTTAAGAGAAGCCAAGATTGATTCCCCGGCAATGACCTTATCTCCAACTTTACATTGAGTGATTGCATTTAGAGGCATATAAATATCTACTCTTGAGCCAAATCTTATTAGTCCAAATCTCTCGCCTTGAGAAAGCAATTGATTTAATGAAATAAAGCTTAAAATTCTTCGCGCTATTAAGCCTGCTATCTGTACAACAACAATTCTTGGCCCGTGATCGCTCTTAATTACCAGGCTGCTTCGTTCATTTTTATCGCTTGCCTTATCTAAGCTCGCATTTAAAAATTGCCCTTCTTTGTAAACAATGCGTTCTGCCTTGCCCAAAACTGGGCTCCTATTTATATGCACATTAAATACATTCATAAATACGCAGATGCGCTTCATCTTTTCATTTTCTATTAAAAGTTCTTCTGGCGGGCAGGCTTCGTCTATCAAGCAAACCTTTCCGTCTGCTGAGCTAATAACTAGATTTGGATCTTCGGGTGTATGTCTTTCTGGATCACGAAAAAACCAAAGCGTAAAAAGTGTTAACAAGAAACCTATAGCTGCTAAAGGCAACCAAAGCATGGATATAATAATTGAGATAACAAAAAAAATTGTCGCAAACTTCCATCCCTCAGGATGGATGAAAGGTCTTTTTTTGATTGTTGTGCTCATTTAACTTATCTTTAATTTAGCCGAGCATTTTATGTCATAAAGCATTGTTTTGAAAATATGTGCTTAACTAAAGCCAACCATCTGGCTAAACAAAATCAACATTGCCATCGAAAGTTGTAGAATTAGAGTTCCCCAGAGAATTGTTTTCGTTATAGGTTTGGGCTGCAGATCTTTGGTCAACTTGCTTGTTAAGTACAAGGCTCCAATGTTGATAATAGGCAGTCCAAGGGCAGCCCATATGCCAGCAATTAAAAGAAGTGTTATTGGGTTTGGCAGCAAAAAATAAGCAATGGCTGAAAATAATGGAATAACAAATGCCGTAATTTTAATTAATGAACTACGAGTATTCTCTTTTTCTGCAACCAACCCCATGGATATTAGATAGTCAGAAATTGTTCTGGTAAACGCCGCCGTTCCAGATAGCATCGTTGAGAAAAGAACAAAGAAGGCCAATGGAATGAAAAACCATTTAGCCCAAGTACCTAAAATAGTTGTAAACATATTCAAAAGAGTTTGAATGATGTCTCCGCCTGGAGGCGGATAAAGGCCCAGTGTATTAAGAACTGCTGCTCCTAAAAGAAAAAATGGCAGTGTGCCAATGGTTACAAAAAAAACTGTTGCCCAGACGTCCGTCTGCATCACTTTAATCCAGGCTTTAACTTCTTTGGGTTCATTGTTGTGCTGTGCATAACCCTTTTCTAAGCACCAATAAGTGTATGCCATGATTTCACCATAACTAATCCCGGTAAAGCCAAAAACTGCTAAGGCTAGAGCTGCATGCTCAAACGGGAAAGTGAAGGAAAGTCCTGTCAAAAGTTGCTGGCTCGAAATTGCATAAGGGGTGGATTGCATAGAGATTGCGATTATCAAGGTCACAACAGAAAAGAAAAAAACCATGCCCAGTAAAATTTTTTCAAGAGTTTGGTATGTGCCAAGATACAAAATGAACCATGTAACAAAACATGCGGTTAAAACCCAAGCCTCCACACTCAGCATTGGCAACATTAAATGCCCTGCCTCAGCTACAGCGCCTGCAAGTCCACCCATACCTGCAACAGATGGTATGACGCCAATAAACATAAACCAAACTAACCAAGAGGCCTTTTTATCTCGAATGTTGGTCTTTGGCCCGGGCATGTCAGAGAAAGATTCAAGGAATGTCTTTTTGGTTGCGATTACATATCGGCTAATCTCAGCCTGTATCAAAGGCTTGCTCCAAAGACTTAATAACAACCACCAAAGGAGTGCAAAACCGGTTGCTGCACCAAGCAGTGGAGATAAAGCTATTGAGCCGCTGCCAACAACGCTTCCTGTAACAATAATGCTGGGGCCTATAAATTTTAAACGCTGAAAAAAGGAAGTTGGGGCTTTGATCATTTTATTTTTTGTAAAAGTGCTATGTCTTTTGATTGAACTTCACAAATCCAATTTCTTTGAGAGGCAATGACTTGAAAAGTTTTTTCGGCATAAAAGGTAACGTGTGTAGGATCTCTTCTATAGTACCAATTTTCAAACATATCGTCTGTTGTTAAAAAACACGTCATGATGCCCAGCCAGCCTCCTGGTTTTAGTAAGTTATTAAGCGTGTTAAATTCTTTAAAGGGGTCATGAAAATGTTCTGCTGTCTCAGTGCATGTTATGAAATCATACTGCTGAGATAGAACATTTGTGTCTGGGTAAAAGAAGGGGTCATAAAGCAGAACCTCAAAACCGTCTTTTTTGAGCATGTCAGCTAAAGCAGGGCCATGACCACATCCAAAATCGAGCCCCTTAGAGCTTGGTAAAATTTTTTCTTTTAAGGGTATTACAAGCTTTGATAAGAAAGATCTGTATTCAGGGTCATTGATTTCATTGTTATGTTCTAAATAGCGCTCTTTCTCATCATTGCTATTAAGCAAAAAATCTTTGTCTAGAAATTTACCGCCACAACACGAGCAGCTCCAATAAGTTTTTTGATCAGAGGTTAGAAAACTTTTAACGGCCTCCGACCCACAGATATTGCAAAGCATTTCTAAATAACTTTTTTAATCCCATCAATTGAAATTAACATTCCTTGATGAATGCCTTCTGAAAATGCCTCTGGAGAAATTTCTGTGGTCCATTCCAATAAGCACTCTTGATCGCTTATTGGTGATATTTTCATTGTTGCAAGGTGATGCTCTATTGGAGCAGGTGCCTCGATGGCAGAATACTGAAGAATCATATTCTCCTGATCACACATAAGGATTTTTTCAGTGATCTGACCCATCCCAGCCATCTCAAAATATCGACAATCGCCCTCTAATGAAATTTTTTCAATTGTGGGCACCCAATCACAGCGCCCAACGTCTGAAAGAATATTCCAGAGGTCTTTTGCGGAGCAATGAAAGTTAATTTCTTCTTTTAAAGTTTTCATTTAGTTAGTATTTTCCTCGGCTTGTAACAATATCTCGATAGGTACCTCAAAAGCATTTCTCTTTAATTGCCATACGCTTGAAGTAGCGCTTGCATCTAACTCTCCATAATAATGAGGAAATGCTCCTAAGCGTTTGCCTTGGGGAATGGGGGTTTCATATTTAAGGCAATCCCTCACTTTAGATTGGTCCAATTGAAGAAGTACAACCTCTTCTTCTTCAGCAAAATATAAAGATAAAGTTACGTTTAACTGATACAGAAAAGACAGATGAACAAAGCCATCTTTTTGATCAAGTTCAGTAATGATTAAGCCTGAAACTTGAGCCTGCTCCCACTCTTTTAGTGTGAGTACTTTATAAACTTCATTTTGCATATTAGTTAATAACGTGAGAATCTTTCCATTTTAAGAAAATCTTAAGAGAGCCATATAGAGCCCAAACAACAACTAGTCCCCACCATAAGGCGAAAAACCAATCATTTTTATTGGTTCCGTTCCATTCCAGCCACTCAAAAATAAACGCCTCTGTAAATAGATCAAATGATAGGAGGACAAAGAAACCAAAAATCCAAACAAGAAATAAATTGAATACATTCATAAATTATTTACAGAAGCTATATCCATCTTCGAGTTGATTGCATATAGGTATCAAACTCTTGAGAGAAAATTTTCTTCATGGCCACTTCCTCTGGAATGATTTGAAAAATGGTTATGTACATACAAAATAATGCAACGAATATTACTCCTCCAATTAAATTAAAAGAAATAGCTAGGGAACTTAATATAAATGCCATACCAAGATACATTGGGTTTCTAGAAAATCTAAAAATGTCACCTGTCACAAGTGAGGTTGCCTGTTCTGGCTTTAATGGGTTGATGGTTGTTTTGCTTGCTCTAAATGCTCTAGCAGCTGAAATTAAAACGAATAGCCCTATTATTAAAAAGGTAAAGCTCAGGATTGATGAATGCTCAAATTCAATAATAGGAAACGCAGGCCTAGAAAAATATATCATTAATCCAAATAACAAGGTAACCAATGGTGGCGGGATCTTAGTATGCATTTTATTGGACCCTTCTAACTCTTAGGCTTACTTTTTTACCCTCTACTTTCATAACATAGCCACTCAGAAAACCTTTGGAGATAAAGACCGTCTGGTCTTTTTTCAGAGGGGTTCGATCATAAAAATCTTTCACACTTCTCCAAACTTGTTGGTTGTCCAAAGTAATGTAAATTTTGTAATTACCTTTTTTCTTAACGGAGACTATTTTTGCTCTTATTGATGGGTCATCCTGTGGCACTTCTAGGCCGAAGTCGTTTTTATTATATTTTTCTTCTGCCTCTGCTGGTTCTGATGCCTGAGCTTTTTGAAACAAGGCATCGTAGCAGCTTAGTCGTTTTGCTGAATCACTGATGCCTATGCAATTTTGAACATCTTGGCTATGAGATGAAACATAAGCGCTAATAAAAATAAGGCATAAAAATAAAATAGAAGATTTTAAGCTCATTGTGATGCGAGCCTATCAAGGAGTTTGATGTTTGACTGCGAGATACTCCTATAAAAGTTTTCTGCATGGTGAAATAGCGCAACATATAAAGCTGTACTAACAGCTAATTTAAAATCAAATGGTATGGCTGCAATAAAAGTATTAAAAAGAGATCCACCACTCGATAACCACACAGCTCCATTAACTGTGACATGCCAAATAAGCACGGCAGAAACGCTTCCCAGCAAAAGACTCTTACTGTTTCGGCTGACATAAGGAGTGGCCGCAAAGACCATAAGCATCGTTAAAAAAACAGTTGGGTTGACTGGCTGCAAAAATAAATTAGTAAGTGCAATGATGCATACAGGCAACATGTGTTGAATGCGTATGTCATCGGTGAGCCTAGGCATGAACACTGCCAGCGCTAGCAATGGAGTAAAGTTTGTTGGCAATCCAATAAATCTACTGGCTACCAGCAATGCTAAAAAAAATACTGCATTCTTCCACATAAACTTCCTCTTAAAGTTACAAACCCTATTGGTTAATATTATAAAGTACCTTTCATTTCAAAGATCAATACCCTTGCGAGCCATAATGCCTTCATTATATGCATGTTTAATTTCCTTTATTTCAGATACTGTATCGGCCCACTCAACCAACGCCTTGCCCCCTCCTCGGCCGGTTACAACAACAGACTGATTCTCTGGGCGGTTGTTAAGGGCCTCTAAAATTCTATCTTCGCTAAGATATTTAAAGCTCAACATGTAAGTGAGCTCATCTAATACAACTAAGTGATAGCGATCATCTCGCAGCATTTCTTCTGCAACAGACCAACTTTTTTCAGCCGCAGCAATGTCAGCTGCCCGATCTTGGGTCTCCCAGGTAAAGCCAGTATTCATTTGATGAAAGGCTACTGATGGGCACTTTTCGCGAACAAATATTTCTTCGCCTGAAAGTTGTTGCCCTTTAATAAATTGCACAATGCCAACTTTATAATCATATCCCAGTGCCCGCATTACCATTCCAAATGCTGAGCTTGATTTACCTTTGCCATTTCCAGTTAACAATATTCCAACCCCTCTCTCAATATCTGCTGCCTCGATTGAAGCATCAATATTTTCCTTGAGCTTTTCCATTTTTTTCTTATGCGTCTTATGTTGCTGGTCACTCATTCTTTATCTCTTATTTTTAATCTCACTATATCAGCTGGTTCAACGATCTAGTTTAGAACCTATATCGCACTCCAAGATGGGCTCCAAAGCCAAGAGTTTGATAGCTAAAAACTTCTTCGTAATCCTCATCAAGCAAGTTATCAAGCCTTAAATAAATATCCAGCTTTTCACTGGCGCCATAGTTTGCACTGATGTTAACCAAAGTAAATCTATCTATCTTTATATTGTTAGGAAAAACTATATCTGTCTGAGAGCCATTAAATTGAACGTTGGTATTGATATGGAGATTGTTACTTGCCTCCCAAGATAAATTTAAACTTGCAATATTTCGAGGGCGACGAACCTCGTCTTGATATTGCCCATTTCCGTCTGGTTCAACAGCATCTGTATATGTGTATGAGGCATTAAGAAGCAGCGTATCTGTTAGCTGCGCTGAGGAGTTCAGCTCAATGCCCTGCCGCTTGCTAAGCCCAAACCTATTAATTGCTGTATAGCCAAAGGTGATGGGATCAAGTGAGTTTCCATCAATTTCATTTTCAAGCTCAGAATTAAAAAGTGTTGCAGCCAAGATTAAGCTGCCCCCAAAAAACCTTTGATCAATTCCTAGCTCCCAGTTTGAAGACTCTTCAGGCTCTAAAGATGGGTTACCAATAAAGTTCGTATAAAAACCAAAACGTTCAGTAAAGGTTGGGTTTTTTACTGCTGTACCAAAGGCGCTGCGAATGCTTGAGTTATCATCAAGCTCATAAATTACTTCCAGTCTTGCTGTGCTTGCGCTTTTGAATTCCGAATTATCATCCAATCGAGTGCTTGCTGCTATGGTAAATTTCTTAGAGATGTCTGCTCGATACTCCAAAGCCATACTATCTGTGTTACGTGTGCGATCTTGATTGGGATCATAAATGCCGTAAACACCATAATCATTTACTATGCCGCGCTGTTGAAATGTTTCTTCCTCGCGCTCAACTAAGACAGATAATCGTTGGGAAAGATCACCAAATAACAATGATCCAATAAAGCGATATTGATCTTTGGTAGAGTTAGTTGAAGTGCCTAAGATGTCCTTGTTAAAATCTTCATTGTCATTTTTTGATTGTGAAATCAAAAATTGATGCTGCCATTTGCTACTTTTGGAAACATAGTTAGCCTTCAATCCAAATGCTGTATTCTTAAATTTAGATTTCTTGTCTTGATCGTCAACCAAACCATCAAAGTCTCCATCAGAATCATATTCATTCATGCCATCTGACTGGCGTGCAGAAAAATCAAAGCGCAACTGACTGGTTGCCTCAAACCCAGATTTAAAGTTTATATTTGTATTTTCATAACCGTCCTTTTCAGACCCAGTACGGGCAACATTGTCACCCTCGGTTTGCAAGTGGCTGACTCCAAGGCGAGCATCAAACCTTCCATTGTTAATGCCTGCACTCAAACCAGTATTTTGTGTATCGAAACTTCCACCTTCCACAAAGGCCCTAGCACTCAAGGGTTGATCTGCACTACGAGTAATAATGTTTACAATGCCTGCCAATGCGTCGCTGCCTTGCATTGAACTTTGAGGGCCACGAATAATTTCAATGCGCTCAATATCTGCAGCCACCAGCGTACCCCAATTAAGCTCATCATTTTGAGATGCATTGTTTGCCTCAATACCATCAATTAAAACAAGCAGATGATTGGCTTCGCTGCCCCGAACTCTTATTTGAGTTTGGGATCCTTGAACGCCACTTCTACTGACAGCAAGCCCAGGCACATCTCGAAGAAGATCGCTAATGCTAACAACTGCTCTTTTTTTAAGCTCTTCGCTATCAATAATGGTAATAGCATTTGCAGACCGTTTAGCGGCGATAGGAAAAAGAGAAGCATTAACCAAAACCTCTTCTATCTGATTATTTAATTCTTCTGCAACAGAGTGTCTGGTAAACAGCAACAACAAAACCAAAGATAAACTAAACAAATTTTTCATTAAATCATTCCTTGCACTCACGAGAGTGGTTATATTTAAAAAAAGTGGTAGCTGAACTAAAAGTTCTAGGTCATTGTATCAATTAATAACCTAAAACTGGTGCGAGCCAGGTCTCGTTTTCATCGACACTTTCATCTCGGGCTTTTGAATATTCTTCTACCTGATCCTTATCAACTCTGCCAAGTTGGAAATAGTGAGATTCAGGGTGGGCAAAATAAAACCCACTGACACTTGCCGTTGGCCACATGGCCAAAGATTCTGTAAGAGTTAGATCAATTCTTTTTTCAACGTCCAAAAGTTCCCAAATATTTAACTTAAGGCGATGATCAGGACATGATGGATAACCTGGGGCAGGTCTGATACCTTGATATTTTTCCTTGATCAAAGCTTCATTATTAAGCTTCTCTTCAGCAGCGTAGCCCCAAAACTCAGAACGAATTTTTTTATGTGCCCATTCTGCAAAAGCTTCAGCAAAACGATCTGCCAATGCTTTTAAAATAATTGCATTGTAGTCATCAAGGTTCTCTTCAAATCGTTCAATGTGCTTATCTATTCCATGGCCTGCAGTCACAGCAAAAGCTCCGATATAGTCATCCTTCTCATCTATAAAATCAGCTAGAGAGTTTGACTCCAAATCCTCACGGGATTTTTGTTGACGAAGGCAGTGAAGCAACAATTCTTCATTGGTGCCATCGTCCTTTAAAACAGCTATAGCATCTCCGAGTGAGCGAGCTGGAAATAAACCAATAACCCCTTTCGGCTCCAACCATTTTTCTTTCATCAGCTGCTCAAGAATGACTTGTGTGTCCTCCCATAATTTTCGAGCCTCTGGACCTTTGACAGGGTCAGAAAGCAAGTCAGGGTAACGACCGCTAAACTCCCAAGCATTAAAATAAGGCATCCAATCTATAAACTCATGCAGCTCTTCCAGGCTTGGTGATAATTCTGTGATACCAGGTTTTAGGGGTGCAGGAGCTTTAAGCGTCATGTCAATCCTAGCTTTTCTAGTTATGGCTTCAGGAAAAGGTCTGAGTGGAGATTTGGCTCTAGAGGCGTAAGCGTCTCTTTTGTTGGCATGAGCAGATGCAAGCTCTTCTGCATATTGATCTGGCTCTCCCATCAGCCTTTGAGCAACTCGCACAGCCCTAGATGCATCTTTTACATAAACTACAGTTTTGCTATATACAGGGTCAATTTTTACTGAGGTATGTGCTGGGCTTGTGGTTGCTCCGCCAATAAGTAAAGGGATAGAAAGGCCTCGTCGTTCCATTTCTTTTGCCACGCCAACCATTTCATCTAGTGATGGGGTGATAAGGCCAGAGAGGCCTATGAGGTCACAGTTTTCTTTTTCAGCAACATCTAATATCTTTTCGGTTGGAACCATTACCCCCAAATCAATTACTTCAAAGTTATTGCATTGGAGAACAACACCAACAATATTTTTACCAATATCATGAACATCCCCTTTGACCGTGGCAAGGACCATTTTTCCATTGCTTTGCATGACGCCGCCGCCTTTTTCCTCTTCAATAAAAGGAACCAGGTAAGCAACTGCTTTTTTCATCACTCGAGCTGACTTAATAACTTGAGGGAGGAACATTTTTCCAGCACCAAAGAGATCTCCCACTCTATTCATGCCATCCATCAAAGGCCCCTCAATAACATCTAGGGGTTTATCTGCGGCCAACCTAGCCTCCTCAACATCCTCAACAACATGAGTGTCGACGCCGCTAACCAAGGAATGATTTAGCCTTTCATTTGTTTCGAGGGTGCGCCAATCTTGATCAACGCTGCTAACTGATGCGCTTGTACTATCTGCATATTTGGGTGCAAGGTTAAGCAATTGCTCAGTGGCGTCTGGTGAGCGATTAAGAATTACATCCTCAACTGCATCTCGCAGCTCGGCAGGCAAATCATCGTAAATCGCAAGCTGACCCGCATTAACAATGGCCATCGTGAGTCCATTTTTAATGGAGTGATAAAGAAATACCGAGTGCATTGCCTCTCGCAATACATTGTTGCCTCTAAAGCTAAATGAAACATTCGAAAGACCGCCTGATAATGATGCTCCAGGACAGATTTTTTTTATTTCAGCGCAAGCATCAATAAAAGATAAGCCGTATTCATTATGTTCCTCGATACCTGTTGCAACTGCGAAAACATTTGGATCAAAAATAATATCGTGCGGGTCCATTCCTACAACTTCAGTCAATATATCGTATGCGCGTTTACAAATTTCTACCTTTCTTTGAAAAGTGTCCGCCTGGCCCTCCTCATCAAAGGCCATAACAACAACAGCTGCTCCATGACGCTTAACCAGTTTTGCCTGCTCAATAAATGGCTCTTCGCCTTCTTTCATGGAGATAGAATTAACTATAGATTTGCCCTGAATACACTTTAAACCAGCCTCAATAATCGACCATTTGCTAGAGTCAATCATGATTGGAACTCTAGATATGTCTGGTTCACCGGCAACTAAATTAAGAAATTTAACCATGGCACCTTCAGAGTCCAACATGCCTTCATCCATATTGATATCAATTATTTGTGCCCCATTTTCAACCTGCTGCCTAGCAACTTGAATGGCTGCTTCATAATCCCCTGCCTCAATTAGTTTTCGAAAAACAGCAGAGCCAGTTACGTTGGTTCGCTCACCGATGTTTATAAATAAAGTGTCTTCGTTTATTTCAAGTGGCTCAAGCCCACTCAACAACATGGCTTTTGGAGACTCTGGAACTTCCCGAGGGCTTAAATCAGCAATAACATCTCGAATAAGCTCTATATGGTTAGGTGTTGTGCCACAGCAGCCACCGACGATATTAAAAAGGCCCTCTTCTCCAAATTCTTTAATAATTTCTGCCATCTCAGCAGCTGTTTGGTCATACTCGCCAAATTGATTTGGCATACCAGCATTTGGATGGGCGCTCACGTAGCAATCTGAGATTTTTGAAAGTTTTTGCAAGAAAGGACGAAGTTCAGCCGCACCTAAAGCACAGTTTAATCCTATGGAAATTGGCTTAGCGTGTCTGACAGAGTGCCAAAATGCTTCTGTTGTTTGACCTGACAATGTTCGGCCAGATGCATCTGTGATGGTGCCGGAAATCATTATTGGAATATCAATCTTTCGTTCTTCTGCAACACAGTCAATTGCAAACAATGCAGCTTTGGCATTTAATGTGTCAAAGACTGTTTCAACCAAAATAAAGTCTGCGCCACCATCAATTAGGGCAGAAGTTGCTTCGCTGAATGTGTTGACTAACTGATCAAAATTAATATTTCTATATGAGGGATCTTCAACGTCTGGGCTTAAGGAGCAAGTTCTGTTTGTTGGGCCAAGTACTCCAGCTACAAAAATCTCTTGTTCGCTATTTTTCATTGCCTCGTCAGCAACTGATCGAGCAATTTTAGCAGCTTCATAATTTAACTCATGGACTAACTCTTCCATGTCGTAATCTGCCATAGAGGGAGCATTAGAGTTAAAAGTATTGGTCTCAATAATATTTGCGCCAGCATCGACATACTGCTGGTGAATTCCGGAAATAATGCTTGGCTGAGTAAGAGTTAGTAGATCATTATTGCCCTTGAGATCACTGGGCCAATCTGCAAATCGCTCGCCTCGATAATCTTTTTCTTGTGGATCATGCCCCTGAATCATGGTGCCCATTGCGCCATCTAATAATACAATCTGACGCTCAAGCAGTTGGCTCAATCTAGCTCGTGCTGAGGACTTTGATTTATCTGACATATTTCCAATCAATATAAATATTCATTTTTTTAATTATAATATTAGTCCTGGGAAAACTTCCGTTTTAGCGTTTCTTTTAAATCGATGCAATAGGATCAAATTTCGATTAGTTGAATTTTACACTTTGGTTAAAATTCTTGCAATCTCGCTTACTCATAATTTTTTTACATGGGTGCTTGGTGGGCCAAAGAATGCTCTTAAAATTTGGTTCATGCCGTTTGATTGTTTCATGTCTTGCCAAATTGATGACCAAGCCATGAATGTAATTTTTACAGGATTGTAGGTATTTACATTATTTACCAAGCCATATTGAACTTGCTCTCTTTCTGGCTCAAAAGTGCCGAACATTCTGTCCCAGATGATGAGTAAGTTTCCATAATTTTTATCGATGTATTGTTTATTAGAGCCATGGTGAACTCTATGGTGAGAAGGAGTATTAAAGACCCACTCAAGAGGTCCAAGTTTCCCAACAATTTGTGTGTGACCAACAATCCCCCATAGAGTGCTCATTACTCCAGCTACCGCAATAATGGTTGGATCCAACCCAATCAATGGCAAAGAGATAAAAAAAGGTATTTTGGAGATAGGTCCAAACCAAGCCTGCCGGAATGAAACTGCAAAATTCATTTCTTCGCTAGAGTGGTGACTCATATGAATGGCCCAAAGAAATCTCATTCGATGGGACATGCGATGGTAAATATAGAAAACAAAGTCAATTAGCACAAAGGTTAAGAGCCACATACCCCAGAGAGGAATGATGGCGCTCAAATCAAACAGGCGAAATTCATAGAGATAAAAATGCAGAGCAAGTGCAAAGCCTTTAACCGCAAAAGCGATTGCAATGTTTCCAGTCAGCAAGCCGACCGTGCAAAGAGAATCTTCTTGCTTGTAATATGTTTTATTTTGCCAATTGGAAATTAAGGCCTCAGCAAAAATCATAGCCAAAACAATTGGTGCCCCTATGGCATAAATTTGAGAAACAGTTAAATCTGTCAAAATTAAATATTAAGGTCTGTCCTCTTTACAAACTCCAGAACCGTTGCATTAATACAATATCTTGGCATCCCGTTTGGTCCATCGGGAAAAACATGGCCAAGGTGTATATTAGAGGTTGTTGATCTAATCTCTGTTCGTCTCATCCCATAGCTGTTATCTGGTCTTGTAAAAACAGAGCCTTCAACAGGCTTTGTAAAAGAAAGCCAGCCTGTGGATGAGTTAAACCTATCGCGGGTATCAAACAAGGGTGCTCCGCTGAGCTTGTCGACAAAAACTCCATCTGGAGTATTTTTAAAAATCTCATACTCCTTGCAAAACCTAGCATCTGTTCCCTCTTGAAAAGCAACCTTGTATGCCTCAGAGTCACCTAACTTAAAATACCCAAGCGCTTGGTAAAAATCTTTTGGGGACATGTAACCCTGGTGACCAAAGACCTCTTTACCTTCCTCAAGGAAAAGAATGGTTGGCGTGGCCCAAGTTGGCGAATCAATTGTTAAGCCATCAAGTTGGCTGGCTAGCCTATAAACAAGCGGCACACTGCCAAGATAATTATTTGTTACTTTGGCTTTGAACTTCTCACAATAGGGGCAATACCCCTCTGGCTCAATAACCACTATTGATTTCCCTTGAGCAATTTTACTATTGTCTTGAGCGGGACTTTTATCGCTTCGAGCAAACCTAACGCCGGTTGAGTGATCTGGGCAATATCCATTGGGATTTTTTGCAATATAGTCCTGATGATATTTTTCTGCTTTATAAAATTTTTGAATTGGTTTAACTAGCGTGGCAATTTCGCCGTAACCTGCTGCTGTTAGTAGCCCCTGATAAGAGCCAAGGACTTGATCAACGGCCTGTTTTTGTTGATCGGTGGAATACAGAATAATTGACCTGTATTGAGTGCCAACATCATTGCCTTGTTTATTTATTTGCGTTGGGTCATGAGATTCGAAGTAATGCATTAAAAGCTCTTCGGTTGAAATTAGGTTTGTGTTGTAGGTAACTTCGACCACTTCAGCATGATTATTAACATTAAATTTATTTTTAAGTTTCGTAATCTCCCGGTAAGTTGGGCGAACACCATTTCCATCTGCATAACCAGACACCGCGTCTATGACTCCAGGCATGGCTTCATATCCTTTTTCGGCTCCCCAAAAACAACCTGAGCCTAGGATAATTTTTTCAGAATGTGAGGTTGCATCATCAACACTAGATGCGTGAACTGGGATCAGCAGTGCAGCTGAAAAAATTAGTAAATAAAGGGCTGTGTTTTTCATTTTCAACTAAAAATTAGATTAAGTTAGCTCCCATCATAAACAAACACACAATCGAGAGCATCCAAGCCAAGCTTCTTAAGGGCTGTGCTTCATATCCTTTTTCATTGGCTGGCTGTCTTCTAAAACCAGAAATGTACAAAGCCGCAAAGATAAAGCGCAATGAGAGCCAGTAAGATGCAAATTCTACATTAGCCTCAATGTCTAGAAAAATAGAAAGGATAGCCAGTGCAAAAAACACAGGCAATGATTCTTTTAGATTTTCTAAAGACCTTCTGGTCCTCTCAAACATTGCCTCACCCATCCTTGACTTCGCTTGAATTGGGACCAGCAAGTGTAAGAAATATAGAAATGAGGTGATAAGAATTAATTCAATCATTTTTTAGCCTTTTGTTGTTATGTGAGCATTATATATAAATCTGAAATAGCCAAACAGCTTTAGAGCTTTGCTAATTTAAATGTTCTATCAGCAAGGTTGGGACATTGTGAGTGTGTGATTTGATGGTTGCCACCAAAGTGTTCTCCTTGACCCCACTTTTTATGGGCGTCACTTTGACCCCCTCGTTTAAGAGTCGTTGATGAGTTTCTTGAATGCTTCCGACTTCCCAGGCCAAACCCCATAAACTATCATTGGGTGCCTGGTCGTTTTTATCTTCAATAACCTCGATGGTAGTTTTATTTAATCTCAAAAACAGCATTCGCTTTTTCCAATGCTCTATGATTTTGTCCAAGGCTAGCCTAATCCCAAAAGCATCTCTATAAACGCTGATTAGTCCCTCTGCATCATTGGTATTGATCACAACGTGATCTAATTTATGCGGCGATGACGGTGGATAGGCAATTGGCATGGGAAGCTCGCCTTCAGTATGTTCAATAACAAACGAAAACAGACCTCTGCTCAATTCAGGAGGTAAAAACAAATTTTTCCATTTTCTTATCTTTTGGTCAGAGGTATTGATTCCCTCTCCATCAGAAGACTCAGGCATGGCAAACCCTTTCTCTTCTAACGATGCTTTAATTTTTTTAATGTTACTTGTTGCAAGGACTATGCCGATCAGGCCTTCTCCGCCCTCATTCAGATAATGCTTTACAAGATCTGCGCCAAGACCTTCGCCTGTTGAGGCCAAAAGCTCCAAATAAGTATTTTTAAAATTAAACAAAGAGTTGGCTGTTCCTAGCTCTTTGTGCTCTCCCCTCCAAACAGGGGGGATGCCAAAAATTTTTGTATAGTTCGCCTCTGCTTTGTCTAGATCTTCTACAGCGACAATAAGATGGTCTAAGGCCTTTATCACTTATGAGCCAATATTGTTTAAAGCTTTAACCAAGCTTTCATCCTTCAGAGCTTCAACACAATCCAATGAATCAAGATTGTCTTGAAGTTGGTTTAGGCTTGACGCTCCTAGAATCACAGTTGATACATTTTCATTTAACAAGCACCAGGCTATGGCAAGTTTTGATGGGCTGAGATTATGGTCTTCGGCTATCTTGATGTAAGCGGCAACTCTTTTCATTCTTTCTTGCCCTCTATCTGAATCAATCATCCCTTTTTTTAGCCACTCATATCCCTCGAGCGACGCTCTAGACCCTTCTGGAATTCCTTTCAAATACTTTCCAGTTAAAGCGCCTGACGCCAACGGCGACCAAGTTGTTGTGCCTGTCCCGTATTGTTTAAATATTGGGTCATACTCAATTTCAAACCTTTTTCGATCAAGTAAATTGTATTGAGGCTGCTCCATTGTTGGTGGGGTTAAGTTATTTTCAGCTGCAAACTTATAAGCTTGATCAATTTCTTGCGCCGCCCATTCAGAAGTGCCCCAATAGAGTATTTTTCCCTGAGCAATAAGGTTGTGCATTGCCCATACCGTTTCTCCAATGGGCGTTTCTGGATCTGCTCTGTGACAAAAATATAGATCTAGATAATCGACCTGCAACCTTTTCAAGGCCTGATGACAGGCTTCGGTGATGTGTTTTCTGCTGAGACCCATTTGAGTGGGCATAGGGTTTTCATGTGCGCCAAAAAATACTTTCGATGACACGCAGTAAGAATCTCTAGGTTTATCAAGGGCCTTTAAAGCTTTCCCCATCACAACCTCGGACATGCCTCTTTCGTAGCCCTCAGCATTGTCAAAAAAATTTACTCCAGAATCCAAACAAGTCCCAAACATTTGTTCTGCAAGCTTTGAATCAACTTGTTTGTTAAAAGTGACCCAGGATCCAAATGAGAGCTCAGACAATTTCAGGCCTGAGTTACCTAACTTTCTATATTTCATATTTGCTCCAATTTATATTTAAAAAATTTCTATTCTTCAGCTGCAACGATTAGATGATTGGGCTGAGCCAAATCTCAAACATACTTATTTTTTGCCAGTAACAACTAACGTTCCAGCCCAATCTGGGGTTTGATTGGATCGCCAGCTTTCCACCTCATTGAGACCTGCTGATTGAAACATTTCAACCCACTGAGATTCTTTAAGCATCGTCATCTTGGTGCCTACTTTTGCTTCCCAAGAATGAGACTCTTTATTCTCATGGTATAAGTCCACTCCTACAATTAGTCTGCCCTCTTCATGAAGCCATGAATCTGCAATTTTTTTTACAGTTAAGAATGGATCTTTTAGGTAATAAAGAACCTCCATAGAATGAATCAAATCAAATTTATCTGGGGAATTATAAATATCAATATTTTCATGCAGGTATTCAGATCTATCTCCACTCTTTCTTGCGTTCTCGATCATTTGTTTTGCACCATCAATTCCAACCGCGCGGGTACACAGTGAATTGTTTTCTACCTTCCTAACGACCCAGCCATTGCCACAACCTAAATCTAAAAAGCTGAAGTTTCTTTTAAGCTTTGCTCTTTCTTCGATAGCAAAACCTATCATGTCCTCAACAGCCCATGCGTGGCCCTTTTCCATTCCTATGTCTTTGCCCTGCTCGGCCCACTCACCAAAGACTTCCGTTGGGATTCTCATTAGCTAGTTCTGCCTATGAAGATTCAAGGGTGAGGCTTGTGAAGACTCGATTTACAAAACCCAAAGATGCTGACTCTGCTCCAAAGTCTTTATCAAAATCTGCTGTGGGTTTTGCGCTTACAACCTCTTCCATGGATTTGCCATCAGCAATCATGAGCGCAACTCTGTCTCTTACTGTTTTCAGCATAGCAATGTAACTTGTAAGGGTTGCAATGTTTGTTACCGGCCCATGCCCAGGTATAACGATGGTATCTTCAGTTGAAATATTTAAGGTTTGCTGACAAAAATTAATCATCCCGTCAATGCTGCCGCCACTATCCACATCAATAAAGGGGTAGCCGGCATTGTTAAAAACATCCCCCATATGAACAGCATTCTGAGCTTTGAATATCACTACCGTGTCACCATTGGTGTGAGCAGATGAAAAGTTTCTCAGATCTATTTCACCATCATTAAAATGTATTTGCATGCCTTCATCGTAAGTAAAGACTGGCAATGCTTCTTTGGGATAGGGCTGCTGATTGTACTTTGCAAGCACCATGTTCACGATGCCGCCTTGCTGCATATCTGCTCTTGCATTGCTGTGCGCAACAATGGTTGTCCCTTTGGGCCCCAAGGCATTGTTGCCTTCTGCGTGGTCAAAGTGCCAATGAGTGTTAATTGCATAATCAATCTTCCCTCCCCCGATTTTGGATATAGCGGCTTCTATCTTATCCATGACTTGGGGGAGCTGGTCATCAACAATAAGTACGCCATCTTCACCAATAGAAACAGCAATATTTCCACCGATTCCAAAAAGAACATACAGTCCATCTGCTACTTTTTGTGATTGAATTTCAGCGCCTTCAAGATCCCACCCAAATGCTTGAGCAAGTTGCTCAATATTAAGAGTATCCTCGTGATGATCTGCTTTGATAAAACCCGGGCTTCCAATCATCATGGTTATGAAAAGTGTTTGTAAAATTTTTCTCATTTGCTATCCCCTCTAATTAATTAATAAGAACGTATTATTTTTCTCTATTAAGTCTATGTTAACAATTTATGTATTAATTTTTTGAACTGGGTCTTGAAGAAATTTCTGCATGCCATCGGGCAAGATTGCTTAATGTCTCATCTGGCTTCAAATCAACCATGCTTGAGGCAAAGTCTATGGCCGTTAGAAGCGTAATATCTGCTACTGAGTACCTATCGCCTGCTACAAATTGTGATTTTGAAAACTCTGAATCTAGCCGCTTATAATAAGTATTAACATTTTTATCGCTTGCAGTTTTAGCGTCTGCAATTTGATCTACAAGGCCCAGGGCACCAACTATTGGTCCATTCACCCAAGAGGTTCCGATCTGGGTCCAAAGCTCAAATTCTATGTGTCTGTTTCTGCTTTCAATGTAGGCTATTTCAAATTCATCGGATCCAAATAAATTTGGCTCAGGATGAATAAGTTCTAAGTATTTACAAATTGCTACGGATTCAGAAATACATCTACCGTCTTCCAGCTCGAGCACGGGGATTTTTCCACTTGGATTTTTTATTAAGAATTCGTCTGTTTTATGAGCTCTTTGTGCCATATCGCAATGAACCAATTCGAGCTCAACGCCTTTTTCAGCAGCAAAAATTTTAACGCGTCTTGGGTTTGGAGCATTTTGATATTCATACAACTTCATAAATTACCTCTCTTTAAGTTCTCAGCCAAGCCAATATAGCTGTGCTGCTAATCGAATTTACACCGGGCATTGTTTTTTTAATTATAAAACAAAAATTTTCTATTCATGTAACCTTTACTTCCCATATAAATAATGATAAGTTTGCGTTACATTTTGAATAAAATTAGATATTTTAAGGAGTTTTTATGGATGAATTTACGGGTTTGATGGCTGTTGGAACAGGGTGGGTAGCAATACTATTTCCTGTATTAATAGTATGGGTAATCTTTTACTACATCACTAAATCGGACAAAGACAAATATGCGGCTATGGTTTCTATTTCTAAAAACTTAGAAAACCCTTCTGATGTTGAAGATTTATTAGAAAGTTTTAAAGACAAAAAAAAACCAATTGACTATAGAAGAGGTGGTGTGGTTGCTATGTTTGTAGGTTTTGGTTTGTTTCTTTTTGGGAGCATAACTGGGCCCACTATCTTGCTGGGGGTTGGCGCTTTGGTAGGCACCATTGGGGTTGGTTCTTTAATTGCAGGATATATTTACCCAAATGAAAGTAGCGAAATTAACAAAGCTGTAGATTCGTTTGAAAAGAAATAAGGCATCAAGAATGAAAAAATACGTAATTATGAATTGGGCTGAAATTTCACAGAGCATTGGGGTAGGCATTGGCTTTATCAACTTTTATGTGCTGTATTACTCATGGCAAGTTTCCTGGGAAATAAGCTTTGCTGTCTCCTTTGTTCTGGGCTACCTCGCCAGTGTTTTTTTGGAGCATTCTGTAGGTGATAGATTGGACAAGGCAGAGGCCAAAGAGCTCTCTGATGCTGTTGAAGAGTTTGAGGAGAAGTAAATGACATTTTTTAAACGCTTTTTAGTTCTTTTTATAAGTGGGGCTGTTCAGGTATTTTTTGCAACTTATTTATTGCTTGAATTGCTTGGATTGAGCTTGGGCTGGCACCTCGCCTATCACAATATTATGTTTGTTCCTGGCATTTTAATTTTTTTAGGATCGGGATATTTAACAGTCTCTTACTACTTTTTTAGTGACGAAAAAGCCAATAATTCTTTATACGATGAATTTACTGCTGTCAGATATTACAAGCTTGGTGCTGCAGGATATGCAATTAATGGAATTGGCATTTTTATACTTTACTCAATTCAGGATTGGTCTAATTGGAACTTCGAATTAGCCAACAACATGATTTATCAAATAGCAGCTTTCGCATGGCTTGTTTTTGGAGTGCTCATGGTTTGGTTTTCTATGGGTGACTATAAGGAATCAAAAAGTGGGTAAGAGTCATGAAAAACTTCTAAATAATTTAGAGGGGCTCAGAAAAGGTGCTGGTTTAACTCAACAAGAGCTATCGGAAAGCGCTGAAGTCTCTAGAAAAAGCATTAATGCAATTGAAAACGGTGTTTATGTACCCTCCACTGTTCTGGCATTAAAAATAGCGCGAACTTTAAATTGTTCTGTTGAGGGCTTATTTAGGCTTCCTTAGCCGCATCATTAATTTAATTATTATTAAGGCTCTTCCACAAATAAAGACAAAGGTAAGTTCTGTATGGAGAGTAATGTTTGCCAGAATAATCCTTTGAGTTAAAAAAATTCTCTAGTGCTTTGTTAATGCCGAGATCGCCTTCTAAAAAAACATCTGTGTCTTGTATAAAAAACATTCTAACAA
>ERZ1047821.287-NODE-287-length-40736-cov-7.810845_pt1 | contig 40736 bp, 37 predicted proteins | sample MGYA00383096_ERZ1047821 | MGnify/ENA primary metagenome ERZ1047821 (study PRJEB29581, sample SAMEA5548366) | metagenome | biome: marine; feature: coastal; material: water | depth 25 m | study: Short-term variability in the microbial, nano- and picoplankton... | reverse complement strand
GCCCCGCTTCCACAGACGATGGCAACCGGCACTAATTTGCCGTCGACTCATCTTGATCCGGCCGCGGGTCGCATTACAGAAGTTGCAAAAATTCAGCGCGATATTGCGCGCCGTCGACGCCGGAAACTCGCGCTACTATGGGCACGTTTGACCGCGTTCATTTTGGTTCCGACGCTGATCGCAGGTTACTATTTCTTCAACATTGCAACGCCAATGTACGCCACAAATTCCGAATTCGTCATCCAACAATCCGAGGGCCAATCCGCGGGTGGTTTTGGCAGCTTCCTGCCATCTCAGTTCAATACCAACCAAGACGCGATTTCCGTTCAAAGCTACATGCAATCGCTTGAGGCTATGCTGCGCCTAGATGCCGATGTTGGCTTTAAGGCCCACTATCAACAAGAATGGATCGACCCAATCCAACGTCTCGAAGCTGACGCGACCAATCAAGATGCCTTTAAGCTTTACAAAAAGCTCATTCAGATTGGCTATGACCCGTCCGAAGGCTTGATGAAAATGGAAGTTATTGCAGCCGACGCCATAATCTCACAACGGTTCGCAGAAGCATTGATTGGATACGCAGAAGAGCGTTTGGACAACCAAACCGCTCGAAAGCGCGAAGACCAATTAAGCGAAGCCCGCAAGAACCTGACTGAAGCTGAAACCAATCGCCGCGACGCACAGGTTGCAATGGTTACCCTGCAGCAAGAAGCGACAGTTGTTGATCCACAGGCGGTGTTAGCTGCGCTTCGAAGCCAGATTAGCCAGCGGGAAATCGAACTGCAGGAAAAACAACTTCAGTTGCAAGCTTTGCTTGATAACGCCCGACCCAATGAATCGCGTGTGACAGGGGTTAAAGCAGACATAGGGCGTCTCGAAACAGCGGTAGAAGAGCTGAACAATCGAATGATTGCGCACACCGAGGGCGAAGACAGTCTGACCTCTCTCTCAGCCCGGGTGCGCTTGGCCGAGGCCGATCTAGCAACCCGTGATTTGATGCTGCAATCTGCCCTTCAAAACATGGAGACAGCGATGCTCGAAGCCAGCCGTCAGACGCGCTATCTGTCGCGCAGCGTTGACCCCATAGCACCTGATGCGGCGACCTATCCGCGCAAGTTCGAAAACACGATGCTGACATTCCTGATCTTTTCGGGCATCTATCTGATGATCTCGTTGACCGCATCCATTCTGCGTGAACAGGTCTCGTCTTAGTATTGTCTAAACTTTTTTTCCTGAGGTTATTTATATGAAACCTACCCCAACCGTTGCCGTGAATACGTGGGAATTCCTGCGTGATCCGATGATCGCCCCTACCGGATTTCGCGAATACGACGCGCGCTGGCAATACCCCGAACAGATCAACCTGCCGGGCATAACCGCCCTTGGCATGGGTATCGGAACGCAGATGCATAAACGCGGCATCGAACCTGTCATTGCCGTTGCCAACGACTACCGCGACTACTCGCTGTCGATCAAAAACGCCCTGATCGTCGGATTGATGCAGGCCGGCATTACGGTCAAAGACATCGGCCCTGCCCTATCCCCCATGGCCTATTTCGCACAGTTCCATCTGGATGTTCCCGCTGTTGCCATGGTGACCGCCAGCCACAATCCAAACGGTTGGACAGGCGTCAAAATGGGTTTTGAGCGTCCATTGACCCACGGCCCGGATGAAATGTCTGAGTTGCGCGATATCGTTTTAAACGACGAATGTGTTGCGCGACCTGGCGGAAGCTACGAGTTTGTTGACGGTGTGTTTGACGCCTATATCGAAGATCTGGTTGGGGATTTCAAAATCTCACGCCCGCTCAAAATCGTTTGCGCAACCGGCAACGGCACTGCCTCGGCCTTTGCACCGGCGGTATTTGAGCGCATGGGTGTCGAAGTCGTGCCGCTGCACAATGAGCTTGATTACACCTTCCCACATTACAACCCAAACCCTGAGGCTATGGAAATGCTGCACGATATGTCAGCAGCGGTCACAGCATCGGGTGCTGACATGGCGCTTGGTTTTGACGGCGATGGTGATCGTTGCGGTGTGGTCGACGACGAAGGCGAGGAGATCTTTGCAGACAAGGTCGGCGTCATCATGGCCCGTGACCTCAGCAAGATATATCCCAATGCGAAGTTTGTGGCCGACGTTAAATCGACCGGTCTTTACGCCTCGGACCCTGAGTTGAAGCAGAACGGCGCTACGACTGACTACTGGAAAACCGGTCACAGCCATATGAAGCGTCGCGTCAAGGAAATCGATGCACTGGCAGGTTTTGAAAAATCGGGCCACTATTTCTTGGCCGAACCAATTGGCCGTGGATACGACTGCGGCATGCGAGTGGCGGTTGAAATCTGCAAGCTGATGGACCGCAATCCGGACAAATCAATGTCGGATCTGCGCAAGGCCTTGCCCATATCCTATTCCAGCCCAACGATGTCGCCCTATTGTTCGGATCTTGAGAAATACGATGTTCTGGATCGGATCGTCGCCAAGCTTGAAAAACTGGCCGAGGATGGCGGCACACTTGCTGGGCGCGCGATCTCTCAAATCGTCACCGTTAACGGCGCGCGGGTGATCTTGGACAATGGCGGATGGGGCCTCGTGCGGGCATCATCAAACACGCCGAACTTGGTTGTCGTCGTCGAAAGCCCAGAAAGCCACGATGAACTACGAGGCATTTTCGCCGATCTCGATACGATCATTCGCACCGAGCCATCTGTAGGCGATTACGACCAGACGCTTTAAGCGATCAGTCCACGACCTTTCAACAGGGCGTCTGCTTCGGGTAGGCGCCCTCTGAATTTTGTATAGAGGGTTTCGCCATCCTTAGATCCGCCAGCGGATAGGATGTTGCGTTCAAGGCTTTTTGCCAGATCAGGATCAAACGGATCGCCGATTTCGGTAAAGGCTTCAAATGCGTCGGCGTCCATCACCTCGGACCACATGTAGCTATAATAACCGCTTGCATACCCGTCGCCTGCAAACACATGCGCAAAATGCGGCGTTGCATGGCGCATGCCAATTGCGTGCGGCATCCCCATTTCTGCAAGAACCTCTGCTTGGCGTTCCATAGCATCGTCTGGGGCTTCACCTTCGTGAAATGCCAAATCAACCATCGCAGACGCAACAAACTCAGTCGTTTGAAATCCGGTGTCAAAATTCGCTGCGCCTAGGACTTTTTGCAATGTCTCACGTGGCATAGCCTCACCCGTTTCGGCATGGGTCGCGTAGGTTGCAAGAACCTCGGGCACTTCTAGCCAATGCTCGTAAAGCTGGCTTGGCAACTCAACAAAGTCACGCGCTACATTGGTGCCCGCGATCGATCCATAGGTCACATTCGACAGCATCTGATGCAACGCATGACCGAATTCGTGGAACAACGTGCGCGCATCGTCATAGGACAACAAGGCCGGCTCACCCTCGGCGGGTTTGGCGAAATTGCAGACGTTGAACACGATGGGGGCTTGAACCTTTGGTCGCTTGGATTGCGTCTGCAAAGCGCTGCACCAAGCACCCGACCGCTTTGAGGGGCGGGCAAAATAGTCTGCGATAAACACCGCCAGATGCTGACCGTCGCGGGTGACTTCCCACGCCTGACAATCCTCGTGGTAAAGCGGCAAATCCAGCTTTTTAAACCCAAGGCCAAACAGCTTGGTTGAGCAGTCAAACGCGGCCTCGACCATCCGATCAAGTTGGAAATAGGGCTTTAAGGCGGCTTCGTCCAAATCATGCTCGGCTTGGCGACGCTTTTCTGCATAGAAGTGCCAATCCCAGCCTTCAAGTTGCCCATTCACACCGTCGGCATGCATCATTTCTTCAAGAATTGCGGCATCCGCGTTGGCACGTATCTTTGTCGGCTCCCACACGGTTTCCAGTAAATCCCGCACATTTTCGGCTGTCTTTGCCATCTCGGTTTCCAGCTTAAACGCAGCGAAATCCTTGTATCCGAGCAATTGCGCCCGTTCTTGGCGAAGCTTCAAAATCTCAGTCGCGATGTCTCGGTTATCGGTTTCGCCGCCATTTGCCCCACGCGCAGCCCATGCTTGATAAGCAACTTCGCGCAGATCGCGGCGGGTGGAATATTGTAGGAACGGCACCACGAGCGAACGTGACAACGTCACGACAGGGCCATCTTTGCCCGCCGCCTGTCCTGCCGATGTTGCTGCACTAACCAGCCAAGCTGGCAACCCATCATGCATATCTTCCGGCAAATCCATCGACCAGTCGGCTTCGTCGTGTAGCATGTTTTGGGTGAAATCAGTTGATAGCACGGCAAGTTGGCTTTTGATTTCAGCCATACGGTCAGCTTCTTGACCAGACAACCCAGCCCCTGCACGCACGAAACCACGGTGGGCTAGCATCAACACGCGGGATTGTTCGTCGCTCAAATCAAGCTCGTCGCGTGCATTCCAAAGAGTGACGATCCGAGCGAACAGGGACTTGTTGGCATATATCGCCGAACTGTGGGCAGACAGTTTGGGGGACCATTCTTTCTGCAATTCTTGGCGGGCTGGGTTCGTATCCGCCCCCATAAGATTAAACAAAACCGATAGCGCTTTATCCAAAGCCTCGCCCGTGCCTTCAAGGGCTTCGATTGTGTTTTCAAAACTCGGAGGTTCTGAATTGCCCGCAATGGCGTCAATTTCAATGATGTTTTCTGCCATCGCTATCTCAATTGCGGGCGAAAAATGTGCATCTTCAATCTGGTCATAGGGTGCCAGACCAAACGGCCCAGTCCATTCCTGCAAAAGCGGGTTTGTCATCAAATTTCCTCCGGTATTCGGGTCAAGCTAAGCGCTTTGAATCGCTTGGCAAACAGGGCAATCATCGCGTTTGCGCAACGTAATCTTGCGCGTGTCAGCGTAGAGAGCATCGTATAAAAACATCTCGCCTTTTAGGGGCTGTCCGGCGCCAGTAATCAATTTCATTGCCTCTTGTGCCATCATGGATCCGATAACCCCCGGTAAAGCAGCGGACACGCCAGCCTCGGCGCAGGATGGGGCAAGACCGGCCGCTGGCGCTTCAGGAAACACACACTGATAGCAGGGCGTGCCGTTGGCTGGATCAAAAACGCTCAGCTGACCTTCCCACTGGGAAAGCGCGCCAGAGACCAAGGGTTTGCCCGCCTTGGCAGCGGCGGCGTTCGCCAAATAGCGGGTTTCGAAATTGTCCGTGCCATCAAGGATGACGTCATAGTCTGCGAACAGGTCCTCAGCATCAGTTTCAGTCAAACGGCGATGATAAGGCCGAACAACAACATGCGGGTTCTGCGCCTCAACAGCTTCCTTCGCCGAGAAAACCTTGGGCATTCCGATGCGCCCGTCTGTGTGGATCACTTGGCGTTGCAGGTTTGAGTTTTCAACAATGTCATCGTCGATAACGCCGATGGTACCGATCCCCATCGCCCCAAGATACGACAAAGCTGGCGCGCCGAGACCGCCTGCACCAATTACCAAAACATTCGCCTGTTTCAGTGCTTTCTGGCCAGGCCCTCCGATTTCGCGCAGCATGATGTGGCGGGCATAGCGATCAAGTTCGGAATTGGTGAATAAGGGTTTGTCCATCGGGGTGTCTTTGTCTGATTTGGCGTGGGCTGCGGATTTCAGCCGTTGAAGGATAGATAAATACCCTGCCCCACCAAGTGCAAGGCCCAGTGCAATAAGCCACTCTACAGCAGTGCCGCCAGTGACCACTAAAAGCGGATTGTCATTTGGCAACACGATGTGTGAAAGCGCGATCACAGCAAGCAATCCAACGATCAGGATAAATCGGCGCGTGCGGGAATAGCCCAACAAACGGCCCAACAGATAGATAGTCAAAATCAGTCCGAGTACGAAAATCATCAGCCTTGTCCGGTAGACCCAAAACCACCTTCGCCGCGCTTTGTATCACTGAGCGCTTCAACAAGCCCAAACTCGGCCTGTATGACTGGGGCAACAATCATCTGGGCGATCCGATCTCCATGCGAAATCACAAATGGCAGTTGTCCCGCGTTCATCAGGATGACGCCCAACGGCCCGCGGTAATCGCTATCGATTGTCCCGGGGGTGTTTGGAAGGGTAATCCCGTGCTTCAACGCCAAACCTGATCGCGGACGAATTTGGACTTCAAACCCCAAAGGGATTGCCATGCGCAATCCGGTTGGGATCAGTCGGCGCTCGCCAGGGTTAAGCGTGATCTCTTCCGGGGCGCCGAAATTGGCACGAATATCGGCACCTGCAGCACCTTGGGTTTCATACGTTGGAAGCCCAAGGCTATGATCCGCGCCATCATCCCAAACCAGTTCGATCCGCACCATTAGGTGGTCCCAGTCAAGGTTTGCACGATCCGCGCTGCCAGCTTCTGCGCAGTCTCGGTCTTGGACATACGCGGCCATTCTTCGGCACTGTCCGCTGAGATTAGAGTCACGGCGTTCTCAGAGCCGCCCATGATCCCGGTTTCTGGAGACACATCGTTGGCCACGATCCAATCGCAGCCTTTGCGCTTTCGTTTTGCCGTGGCATTTTCCAAGACGTCATCCGTTTCTGCTGCAAACCCGACAACCAATTCAGGCCGTCCTTGCTTCATCTGCGAAACACTGGCCAGAATGTCTGAGTTCTCGGCAAATTCAAGCGTAGGAAGTTTGCCATTGTCCTTTTTGATTTTGCGACCTGATGCGCTGGCAACACGCCAATCGGCGACGGCGGCGGCGAATACGGCCGCGTCACACGGCAGCGCGTTTTGCACCGCATTCATCATCTCTGCGGCTGTTTGAACAGGAACGATGTTTGCACCGTCTGGTGTTGCTGCGTCCGCTGGTCCAGTCACAAAAGTGACATTTGCGCCGAGCGCGATCAAAGCATTTGCGATTGCGGTTCCTTGCGAGCCGGATGAACGGTTCGCGATATAGCGCACTGGATCAATCGGCTCGTGTGTCGGGCCGGATGTTACAAGAACGTGTTTGCCCTTCAAGGGCCCGTCGCTGAGGTGAGTTGTGATGGCCTCGAGGATTTCGGACGGCTCCGCCAAGCGTCCTAGACCGAATTCTCCACAGGCCATATCGCCTTCGTTCGGTCCGACGACCGTCACTCCGTCCTCGCGCAGTGCCGCCAAATTTCGCTGCGTTGCTGGATGCTCCCACATGCGCACGTTCATTGCTGGCGCGATCATCACTGGCGTGTCTGTTGCCAACAACAGTGTCGACGCCAAGTCATCCGCGCGACCCTGTGCCAATTTCCCCATAAGATTTGCCGTTGCAGGGGCCACGACAACAAGATCCGCAACGCGCGATAGTTGGATGTGCCCCATCTCGGCTTCATCAGTCAGATCGAAAAGGTCAGTATAGACTTTTTCCCCAGCCAAGGCAGAAACCGATAAAGGTGTCACGAATTCCTGCGCCGCTTTGGTCAGAACCGGAGTCACGTCCGCACCCTGTTTCTTCAACAGGCGGATCAGTTCGAGACATTTATAAGCCGCAATGCCACCTGAGATGATCAGAAGAACGCGCTTTGATGACAACATGGTCATGCCTTTCAATTGCTTGCCCCATATCTATTTGGCGAAAGCCTTAAACTCAATGCCTGCGGTGATTAACCATTCCGAAACCGCGTTAGGGTTATCTGATTTGGCAGGAGGGCTTCGGGATGGTGACACGGTCCTACACGGTTGCGTTCGAAGGGATTGAGGCCCGATTGGTCGAAGTCCAGTGCGCTGTCACGCCCGGCCTTCCGGCATTCTCGATCGTCGGATTGCCTGACAAAGCGGTAAGTGAGGCCAAGGACAGGGTGCGGTCTTCGCTGTCTGCTATGTGCATCGCGTTGCCGTCAAAACGGATCACCATCAATCTTTCGCCTGCCGATATGCCCAAAGAGGGCAGCCATTTCGACTTGCCAATTGCCATCGCATTGTTGGCGGCAATTGACATCATTCCCCGCGAAACCGCCGAAAGATGCGTTGCTTTGGGTGAGTTATCGCTTGATGGCAATCTGATTGGCGTTCTCGGGGCGTTACCGGCGGCCTTGGCAGCGTCCGAGGATGAAAGGTTTCTGCTTTGCCCATCAACTTCCGCTGCCGAGGCTGCGTGGGTTGGGGCGACTCAGGTCATCGGGGCGACCACTCTTCAGGCTGCTATCCAACATTTTACAGGGGCAACCCCCATTCAACCTGCAGAACCGGGTGAAGTTTCAACTGATCGCGGTGGTCTCGATTTTAAAGACGTAAAGGGGCAAGAGCGCGCAAAAAGGGCTATGGAAATCGCGGCGGCTGGACGGCACCATTTGCTGCTATCCGGACCTCCCGGATCGGGGAAATCCATGCTGGCGGCACGTCTACCCGGCATCATGCCGGACTTGTCGCCGACCGAAGCGTTGGAAACTTCGATGATCCACTCGCTTGCCGGACTACTGGACGAAGGCGGCATATCCCGCACACGCCCATTTCGAGAGCCGCACCACACGGCCTCAATGGCAGCGATTATCGGTGGGGGACGCGGTGCGAAACCGGGTGAGGTCAGCCTTGCCCATAATGGTGTGCTTTTTCTCGACGAGTTTCCAGAATTCGCGCGCAATACACTGGAAACCCTGCGCCAGCCTATCGAAACAGGGTCGGTCGTAGTCGCGCGTGCCAATGCACACGTGCGTTACCCTTGCCGTTTCATGCTGATCGCAGCCGCCAATCCGTGCAAATGCGGCCACCTCACCGACCCTGAACAAGCTTGCTCTCGGGCGCCTGTCTGCGGTGAAGATTACATGGGCCGCATATCGGGGCCTTTGCTGGATCGGTTCGACCTGCGGATCGAGGTGCCCCCTGTGGCATTCACGGATCTAGACATTCCCTGCGATGGAAAAAGCTCATCCGAGATCCGCAAAAGCGTATGCCAAGCGCGGGATATTCAGGCGCATAGGTTCCGCAAAACGCCCGAGGCACGATCAAATGCGGATGCCCAGGGGGCATTGCTTGAGGAAATCTCGGTCCTTGATACCCAAAGCCGCGAATTACTGATCGGGGTTGCTGAGCGCTTTAAGCTTTCCGCGCGTGGATATCATCGTGTTCTGCGCGTTGCGCGCACCATCGCTGATCTTGAAGGGGCAGACACCATCCAAAGGCACCATATTGGCGAAGCCGTCAGCTTCCGTCTTCTATCTACCAGAGAATTCGCCTGACGTTCAGCCCGTTTTAGCTTCGATCGCTTCCCAGATTTTCTCGGCGACGTTTGTGCCATCAAACCGCTCAAGCTCTTGAATGCCTGTGGGTGAGGTCACGTTGATCTCGGTCAGATAATCGCCAATCACGTCAATCCCGACAAATATCTGGCCTTTTTCTTTCAGCAACGGTCCGATGGCCGCGCAAATTTCAAGATCTCGGTCACTAAGGCCAATCTTCTCGGGCCGTCCGCCAACATGCATATTCGAACGGGTTTCCCCCGCAGCAGGAACACGATTGATCGCGCCAACGGGCACTCCGTCGATTAGGATCACGCGTTTGTCGCCATTGGACACATCCGGCAAAAACTTCTGCACAATAAGAGGTTCGCGGGAAAATCCGGTGAACAACTCATGCAGAGACGTCAAATTGCGGTCGTTTTCATCCAAGCGAAACACGCCTGCGCCGCCATTGCCGTAGAGGGGCTTTAGGATGATGTCTTTGTGCTTTGCCTTAAAGGCTTTGATCGTTTCGATATCGCGCGCGATCGTTGTCGGGGGCGTTAGATCTTGAAAATCTAGCACCAACAGTTTCTCGGGGTAGTTTCGAACCCAAAACGGATCATTCACGACCAGAGTTTCCCCCGCCAACTTGTCGAGAAGATGCGTGCTGGTGATGTAACCCATGTCAAAAGGCGGGTCCTGACGCAGCCAGACGACATCCCAATCTGCTAGATCAATCGTTTCTTCGTCGCCCAAGGTCACATGATTTCCAACTTCGCGGCGCAAGGTCATCTTGTGGCCACGCGCTGTCACATGCCCTTCGTCAAACGCCAGCTTGTCGGGGCTATAGTAAAACAATTCGTGTCCGCGTAGCTGCGCTTCGAGCGCAATTCGAAAGCTGCTGTCGGCGTTGATATCAACGTCGGTGATCGGGTCCATTTGGAATGCAACTTTCAACGCCATCGTTATCTCCTACGAAATGGGTGCAAGATACATGGCGCAAGGATCGATCAAGGGCAATGGGTGCTAGTCGTGCCCGATGGCATTTTCCAAAATTTTAAGGCTGCCGTATTGATCAACCAAAGCGACATCAAAACGCGATTCCGTCAGCTGGCCCATAGGCAGTCTGGTAAGATACTCGGCAGCGGTCGTCATGATGCGCAATTGTTGGGTGGATGAAATGCGCGTCGCAGCGCGTTCATGGGTTTTGCTTTTCTTCACTTCAACGAACACCACAACCGATCCATCACCAACGATTAGGTCAATCTCACCCCGTTTGCCGCGAAATCGCTGACAATGGGTCTTGTAACCGTTGGTGCTATAATACCGTTCGACAATGTCTTCTGCTGCGATACCGGCCAGATAAGAAGTTCGACCAACGGTCTGTCGGTTCAGATCGGGAATTGGGCTATCCTTTGCGTTCTCTATCCAACGCTAGGGCCAATTGATAAATTTTTCGTTTCGGCTGTCCGCTTGCTTTGGAGACTACATCGCTGGCATCGCGAACCGACATCGACTCTAACGCCTTGCGCAACTCTGCTTCGGTGTCGAATTCCTCGTTTGCGCCCTCGGCTCGACGAGTGATTAGCACTACGATCTCGCCCTTCACTGATCGCTCTGCAAACTCCATGGCGAGCGATCCAAGGGTTCCGTTTACGCATTCCTCAAACTTCTTGGTCAATTCTCGACAAACGGCAGCTTCCCGTGCTTCGCCAAGAATTTCGGCGGCATCTTGCAGCATCGCCGCCACGCGTTTGGGAGATTCGTAAAATACCAAGGTTGCAGGGATATCACCCAACTCAGCCATTGCATTCCGACGGGCGTTCTTTGCGTTCGGCAAGAAACCTGCAAACATAAACCGGTCCGTCGGCAAGCCCGCAATCGTCATGGCGTCGATAACCGCCGACGGGCCCGGCGCTGCCGTCACCAAGACACCCTCTTGCCGCGCGAATTTGCCTAGATCGTAGCCTGGATCCGCAATTAGAGGCGTCCCAGCTTCCGACGCATAGGCCACAGATTTGCCCTCGGCCAGATAAGCCATCAAGCGCGGGCGCACTTTGTCCCCATTGTGATCATGATAGGCAATCACGGGTCGAGTACCCAATGGCACGCCATGGATTTCAAGCAACCGTTTCATGCTTCGGGTGTCTTCAGCGGCGATCACATCGGCCGAGGCCAGAATGTCCAAAGCCCGCAAAGTGATGTCACGGGCTGTTCCAATTGGGGTGGCCACAAAATAAAGACCCGCTGCTAAGGGTTTAACTTCATGATTCACCACTGGACCCGCCTTTCCGCATCGTTATTATCGCCTCGTAAATCCAAATGCCTGTCGCACCCATTTTTCCAAGGGAAGAGTTTGTCTATGTTTGCCCGTTTCCAGTCCGCCCGCAAGTTGATTGCACCCCTTGCCTTGCTAGGCGCAGGCTTGGTCCTGTCCGCGTGCGAAGACACCGTATCGGATGGTCCGTCGATAGACACAAGGGCACCGATCCCAGTAGCGATGCTTTTGCCAAAGGGGTCGGCAGATCCAAATGACGCGCTTTTGTCTGAGAGCCTTGAGAACGCGGCCCGTTTGGCGATTGCCGATCTGCAGGGTGTCGCGGTCGATTTGCGTATTTATGACACCGCAGCAAATGCTGATCTTGCTGCTCAGCAAGCGCAATTGGCCGTCGATAGCGGCGCGAAAATCATTCTTGGTCCGCTTTATTCTGCGTCAGCAATCGCTGCTGGTGCGGCTGTTGCAGATGAAGGCGTGAACGTGCTGTCATTCTCAAACAATACCACCATTGCGGGCGGTAACGTCTTTGTCCTTGGGCATACGTTTGACAACACGGCCGGGCGCTTGGCGCGCTATGCCGCGCGTCAGGGAAAAAGCCAGATCACTGTAATGCACGCCACAAACGAAGCTGGCACCATTGCGGGTCGTGCCGTTGCGCGCGCGTCGCTTGAGGCTGGGACCTTTTTGGTTTCCGAAGTGGCATATCCTCTAACCCAAGAAGGCGTCATCGAAGCAGTTCCGCAAGTGCGCGATGCGATAGAAGAAACCAGCGCAGATGTTATCTTTCTGACTTCGAACACTGCGGGGGCCCTACCGTTCCTAAGTGCATTGCTGCCGGAAGCTGGCGTAGATCCAGAAACCGTTCAGTACATCGGCCTGACTCGCTGGGACATTCCTGCCCAAACGCTTGAGTTGCCCGGTGTTCAAGGTGGCTGGTTCGCGCTGCCTGATCCAGATCGCACCGCCGCCTTCCAGCTTCGCTACGAGGTTGCCTATGGCACGCAACCGCATCGCTTTGGCAGCCTTGCCTACGACGGCATCGCGGCGATTGGGGCGCTTGTCGCTTCGCAGGGGCGGGACGCCCTGACCATCGCGGCATTGACGCAGGGCCAAGGGTTTGAGGGCGTCGACGGTGTCTTTAGATTAAACCGCGACGGCACAATAGAACGCGGTCTCGCGGTCGCGCAGGTTATCGACGAGCACGTTGTGGTTATCGACCCTGCCCCGCATATCTTTAGCGTGGCGGGGCTTGAGTAATATTGGCAAACGCACGTCCTCATGCTGCGCCGGTAAGCGACAACCTAATTTGTGCGCATGACGGGATTTTTGACGAATCTGCAATCAGTGAGAGCATTCGTGTTGAGATAGAGGACAACGACCTTCGCGGCGTAAAACTTCGCAAGGCCGTTTCCGGAATACTGCTTGAAGCGCACAAGAGCGGCCATAAGGCCATTCAGCGAGGGTTTGAAGATAACCCGTTTGCATCCCGTCGAACGGTCCGAAGTTTTGCATGGCTAACGGATTGTATTGTTCGCACAGTGTTTGATGTTGCGAGCACACATCTGCACCCCAACCCAAATCCGACCGAGGGCGAGCGTATTTCGCTTTTGGCTGTTGGCGGCTACGGACGCGGCGAAATGGCACCGCAATCTGACGTCGATCTGTTGTTTTTAACGCCTTACAAAATCACCCCTTGGGCTGAAAGCCTGATCGAAGACATGCTCTACATGCTTTGGGATCTTCGCCTGAAAGTTGGGCATGCCAGCCGGACAGTGAAGGATTGTCTACGCCTTGGGGCCGAGGATTTCACTATCCGCACCGCACTGCTTGAACAGCGGTTTATCGTTGGTGACAAAAAACTGGCCACTGAACTTAGTGATCGATTGTGGAGCGACCTGTTTCACGGTTCAGAAAGTGAATTCATCGAAGCCAAACTTGATGAGCGCGACATTCGTCACAAAAAGCAGGGCGGCCAGCGCTACATGGTCGAACCGAATGTCAAAGAGGGCAAGGGCGGTCTGCGCGATCTTCATGCCATGTTTTGGATCGCGAAATACGTCTATCGCGTACGCAATACAGACGATTTGCAAGATACCAAGGTATTTTTGCCAGACGAATTCGATACTTTCACTCAGGCGGAACGCTTTTTGTGGGCGGTTCGTTGTCACCTTCATTTTCTGACCAATCGTGGCACAGATGTCCTGTCTTTTGACATGCAGGTCGAGGTCGCCAGCCGCATGGGTTACACGGACCGCGCCGGACGCCGTGCGGTTGAGCATTTCATGCAAGAGTTTTTTCGCCACGCAACAGCCGTTGGAGATTTGACGCGGATATTCCTAACCAAGCTGGAAGCTACTCAGCAAAAGAAAGAACCCCTTATCGTTGGGTTTTTTCGCAAACGGCGGAAAATCAAACAGGGCTACGAGGTCGTTCACAACAGATTAGCCATTGCAGACAACGCCGTTTTTCTATCCGACAAACTGAACCTTCTTAGGTTGTTCGAAGAAGGCTTGCGTACTGGGTTGCTAATTCATCCAGATGCCATGCGACTTGTGACGGCAAACTTGCATCTGATCGACGACGCAATGCGCGCTGACAAGGAAGCGACGCGCATTTTCCTCGATTTGCTTTTGAAACACGGCAACCCCGAACGGGCGCTCCGCCGCATGAATGAGCTTAACGTGCTCTCGGCGTTTATTCCCGAATTCGAACCGATCGTCGCGATGATGCAGTTTAACATGTATCACAGCTACACCGTGGACGAGCATACGATCCAAGTGATCAAAAACCTCGCCGATATTGAGCGTGGGGATCGCACGAATGACTTGCCGCTTTCGACCGAAATCATCGAAAAGAAAGAGCTGAACCGCAAAGTTCTCTACGTCGCGATGCTATTGCACGACATCGGCAAAGGTCGCGATATTGATCATTCCATTCTGGGGGCACAGATTGCACGCTCCGTTGCACCTCGGCTTGGATTGTCCAAGGCGGAAACTGAAACGGTTGAATGGCTGGTTCGGTACCATCTTGTAATGTCGGACATGGCGCAAAAACGCGATATCGCAGACCCTCGAACGGTGCGTGATTTCGCGAAAGTCGTGAAAACGGTCCAGCGCCTTGATCTACTGACTGTCCTTACCGTATGCGATATTCGCGGTGTAGGCCCAGACACTTGGAACAATTGGAAGGCGGTGCTGCTCCGTGCATTGTACGGTCAAACCCGCACTGCACTTGAAGACGGCATGGAGGCGCTCAATCGCGAGCAAAGAGGTGCCGATGCCAAGAAAAAACTGCGGGATGCGTTGCCCTTGTGGACTGGCAAGGACCTCAAAAAAGAAACCGCGCGTCATTACCCGCCCTATTGGCAGGGTCTGCACGTCACGGCGCACGCTGTATTTGCCGAACTCCTAAAAGGCATCGGTGACGACGAAGTGCGCATCGATCTGCATCCTGATGACGACCGCGACGCCACACGCGCGTGCTTTGCGATGGCAGACCATCCCGGCATCTTCAGCCGCATGTGTGGGGCGTTGTCTCTTGTGGGTGCCAACGTTGTGGACGCACGGACTTTCACGTCAAAAGACGGATACGCAACAGCTGCATTCTGGGTACAGGACGCCGAGGGCTCACCGTTCGAAAAGGCCAAGCTCGGTCGCTTAACCAAGATGATCCACCGAACCCTAAAGGGCGAAGTCGTGACATCAGAGGCCCTGAACAGCCGTTCCAAAATCAAGAAACGAGAGCGTGCATTCAAGGTTCCGACGACGATCACCTTCGATAATGACGGGTCGGAAATCTACACCATCATCGAAGTCGACACACGCGACCGCTTTGGCCTATTGCATGACCTCACCCGCACACTGGCAAATTCTAACGTCTATATCGCCAGCGCGGTGATCGCGACATATGGCGAACAGGTCGTCGACAGTTTCTACGTCAAAGACATGTTTGGCCTGAAGTTCCGAACCGAAAGCAAACAACGTGCACTTGAGAAAAAGCTACGCGAAGCAATCTCAAAAGGTGCTGAAAGGGCAGTGGCATGAAGTCGGTGCGTCTCGCTAGAAATGCTATGACCGTCGGGTTCTGGACTTTGATGAGCCGCATTTTGGGTTTTGCGCGTGAAATTCTGATCCTCGGCTTGATCGGACCAGGCCCACTGCTTGATGCATTCGTAGCCGCGTTTCGTCTGCCCAATATGTTCCGCCGGTTTTTTGCAGAAGGCGCGTTTAACGCCGCCTTTGTTCCGATGTTCTCAAAACGGGTCGAGGCGGATGACAATCCCGATGGGTTTGGTTCAGACGCGCTAAATGGGTTGGCATTTGTGGTGCTGATCCTAATCGCAATCGCAATGATCTTCATGCCTGTGTTCGTTTGGGCGACAGCCTCTGGATACAGCGGAGACGAGAGGTTTGATCTGACCGTAGGTTTTGGCCGGATCGTGTTTCCATACATTCTATTCATGTCCTTGGCCGCCTTATTCTCAGGTGTTTTAAACGCAAAAGGCCACTTCACTGCAGCGGCTGCCGCACCGGTTCTGTTGAACATTTTCACGGTCGGATCAATGACGGTCGCCTATTTCATTGGTGGGTCTATTGTTCATTGGCTGATATGGACAATCCCTGTCGCGGGCATCGCGCAGTTGGCCCTAGTGTGGGTGGCGGCTGTGAAGTCAGGCGTGAACCTAAAACCCGGCAGACCACGCTGGACACCCCAAATGAAGCATTTGGTTAAAGTCGCAGTCCCCGCAGCGCTTGCCAGCGGAGTCATGCAGATTAACCTATTGGTGGGCCAACAGGCAGCGTCGCAGTTCGACAACGCAGTCGGCTGGTTGTTCGCTGCAGATCGCCTTTATCAATTACCTTTGGGCGTCGTTGGTATCGCGATTGGAATCGTATTGCTGCCAGATCTATCGCGACGCTTGAAATCCGATGACAAGGACGGCGCAAAACATGCGCTTTCCCGCGCTGGTGAAATGGCACTGGCGTTAACGATCCCGTCGGCTGTGGCTATGGTTGTTATTCCACTTCCGCTGGTGTCCGTGCTCTATGAACGGGGAGCAACGACTTCGGCAGACTCAATCGCAATGGCGCAAGCGGTCGCGATCTATGCAATCGGCCTACCAGCCTTTGTCCTGCAGAAAATCCTGCAACCGCTTTATTTTTCACGCGAAGACACAAAAAGCCCATTCCGCTATGCGGTTTGGTCGATGGTTGTGAACGCTGTAATTGCAGTGGGTGGTATTCCGTTTTTCGGCTGGCTCGCCCCTGCTATCGCCACCAGCTTTGCTGGTTGGGTCATGGTTTTGCAGTTGGCCTACGGACGCAAATCGATGGGTGACGAGGCCCGCTTTGACCCGCGCTTTGTTGCACGTTTGGTGCGTATCACAGCTGCTGCCGTTGTTATGGGGGCGTGCCTTTTGGGCGCGTCGATGCTGCTGGCGGACATGCTTAGGACGGATACCATCCGGTATTTGGCTTTGGTTCTGTTGCTGCTTGTCGCCGCCGTATCCTATTTCGGCGCCGGAACAATTTTCGGTGCTTTTACCAAGTCAGAGCTGAGATCCACGTTCGAGCGTGGCTAACCCTAATCGTGCCGCATCATTTGGCGCAGTCGTGCCCACCCACCAGGGCTAACAAGAAATGACAGCAAAAATCCTGTAGCAAATCCACCAACGTCCGCGACCCAATCGGGCTGAGAGCCGAACAACGCTCCGAACAAAAGCTGAATGCCCATCAACGCACCAATAAGCGAGAACGCCCGAACTTGGCTTTCGCCCATTTGCCCCAAGCGCAACCACATCAAATAAGTGAACGCGCCGATTAAACCGTAAACATGTGGGAAGCCGCCAACCAACGGCAGGCTATCGTTTAGAAGCAGCCAATAGACAACCGCTCCGCCAACGCCTGAGCCGATGAACACGATCAATGTTGCAACACCGCCAAAGGATTCACCGACAGACTTGCCCAGCGCGAGAAGGAACACACAGACAAAAATCGCCTGTGGGAATGAGAAATGAATAAACCCGTATGTGAAAAAGCGGATCAAATGCTCGGGCGGGTAAGAGTTGTTGCGTACCATCCAATCGGCAATCTCGCCGCTGAATGCGTATTTTTGAACCGCTGAAATACGCCAAGCGGCGCCATCGGCACCACCGACAACACCCTGTGAGGCAAGCCACATGACGATTTCTATGCCAGCGACAAGCACAAACAGTGCAACGACTACAGGCGGCAACGGGTTGACCGGCGAGGAATTTTCAGGACTGCTCATTTTCATGCCTTTGCTTGACGGGGCTTTGCCCCATGGGTAATCGACCCCTGTCCATAAATCCAGACGGAGTATTAAAAATGACGGATGCGGTCCAAACGCCATCCTCGGCCGAGAAGTTCACCAAGCGTGTGTTCTCGGGCATCAAGCCTTCGGGCGGTCTGACACTCGGCAATTATCTCGGGGCGATTAAACGCTTCGTAGACATGCAATCGCCAGAGTTCGAAACTGTTTACTGCGTTGTGGATTTGCACGCGATCACCGTTTGGCAAGACCCGGCTGAACTGAAAACGGCAACCCGCGAAGTTGCTGCGGGTTATCTGGCTTCGGGTATTGATCCGACGAAGTCTATTTTGTTCAACCAGTCACAGGTCAGCCAACACGCTGAGCTTGGCTGGATCTTTAACTGCGTGACCCGCGTCGGCTGGATGAATCGCATGACCCAGTTCAAAGACAAAGCTGGTGCGAACTCTGAAAACGTCTCACTTGGTCTTTACGCTTACCCGTCCTTGATGGCTGCAGACATTCTGCTCTACCACGCCACCCACGTTCCTGTGGGCGACGACCAAAAGCAGCATGTTGAGCTAACCCGCGATATCGCCTCAAAGTTCAATCACGACTTCAAGACCGATTTCTTCCCGCTATGCGAACCCGTAATCGAGGGCCCAGCCATGCGGATCATGAACTTGCGTGACGGCACCAAGAAAATGTCGAAGTCGGGCGAAAGCGATATGGAACGCATCAACATGACCGATGATGCAGACAAGATCGCAAAGAAGTTCAAGAAGGCAAAAACGGACCCAGAGGCGCTGCCCGACACCCTCGAAGGCTTGAAGGGTCGACCTGAGGCAAGAAACCTCGTCGATATATATGCAGCCCTTTCTGACCAGACATCCGAAGCCGTCATCACAGAGTACGCAGGTGTCGGTTGGGGAAGATTCAAGCCAGCACTTGCAGATTTGGCAGTCGACAAGCTTGCGCCTATTTCAACGGAAATGTCGCGTTACATGGATGATCCAGCCGAGATTGATCGCATTCTGGCAGATGGTGCTGCACGAGCCCGCGCTATCGCTGCGCCGATCTTGGATAAAACCTATGAGATCGTTGGCCTTTTGAAATAATTGGCCTCCAACCCTAAGTACATAACGACGCCGGATATCTCCGCGTCGTTTTTCATGGATTTGCCCACTGGACGGGTTCGTCCGTAAATTCTACCGTTGCCCTAAGGGGAAATCGCATGGCTGTTGGCAGGAATATACGCACTTTCTATAATGGTACATGGCACGACGAAGATCTGCCAATCATGAAAGCCGCCGATCATGGTTCGTGGCTTGGCACCACCGTGTTTGACGGCGCCCGTTACTTTGAAGGTATATCTCCAGACCTTGACGCACATTGTGCTCGGGTGAACCGCTCGGCTGAGGCATTGATGATCCAACCTACGGTCTCAACAGCTGTTATGGTTGAAACTGTGAGGGAAGGACTAAAGACGTTCTCTAAAGACAGCGCGGTTTACATTCGGCCGATGTATTGGGGCATTCATGGCGACAAAACGGCCATCGTTCCCTCTCAAGATGAAACTGGTTTTGCGATCTGCCTCGAGGAAATCCCGATGGCCCTGCCGCAAGCGACAACTTCGCTGACGCAAACTAGATTTCGCCGACCAATATTGGAAAGCGCGGTTGTGAATGCGAAAGCAGGATGTCTCTACCCAAACAATGCGCGCATGTTGGTTGAAGCAAACTCAAAAGGTTTCGCAAATGCCTTGGTTGCGGATGCAATGGGAAATGTTGCCGAAACCGCGACGGCAAATGTCTTTATGGTCAAAGACGGTGAAATTTTCACGCCCGTTCCCAATGGCACATTCCTTGCGGGCATAACCCGTGCACGACACATTGCAAATATGCGCGCCGACGGAATGAAAGTTCACGAAATGGTTCTGACATTCGACGATTTTCACGACGCGGATGAGGTATTTTTGTCGGGCAATATGGCCAAAGTCTCGCCGGTCACCACATTTGACGATACGTCTTTTCAATTTGGACCAATCACGCGGCGCATAAGAGAGATGTATTGGGACTGGGCCCATTCTTCTGGATAATACAGCAAGGTATTCCTGTTGCGCCTGTTCTTTCATTACGCCATGATCCCGCCGAATTAGGAGTTTCAATTATGCGTAAGTTTCTCGTCGTACTTGACGACAGCCAAGAATGTCTCAACGCAATGCGCTTTGCCGCGATGCGCGCCGCGCACACTCAGGGTGGTGTTGAAATCCTTTCCGTCATTCCGCCGGATGAATTCAATCACTGGATTGGCGTCGGCAATGTAATGAAAGAAGAAGCCCGTGAGCGGATTGTGGCGCATTTCGAAGTCTTTGCGAAATGGATGCGCGATAAGATGAATATCGACCCAGAATTGGTTATCCGCGAAGGTGAAGCTGTGAACGAAATCTTGGCGCAAGTGCGCGAAGACTCTGAAGTTGGCGTTCTTGTGCTGGGCGCGGGCACTGGAAAGGGTGGCCCTGGGCCTCTTGTCAATCAAATGACCCGCAACGCCGGCACGCTTCCCATTCCAATCACGATCGTTCCTGGCGATCTGACCAAAGAGCAACTTCAAGCCATCACTTGATGATTTTCTGGCATGGTCTGGGCTGCGCAATCCGCTTGAGAAACTCAGGCGGAGCACGGTAACTCTGGAATCCAGATTAGAATTGTTCTAAACTTGACTTGCTCCACCACCGTCCGCATATGACAATGGACGAAACGAGGTCTGATATGTTCATTCAAACAGAATCCACGCCGAACCCGGCGACACTAAAATTCCTCCCTGGCCAGACGGTTCTTGAAATCGGCACGGCTGATTTTCCTTCCGCAGACGGCGCTGAGGCCTCACCTTTGGCTTCGCGCATATTTGCCGTGTCTGGCGCAACCGGCGTCTTTTTCGGGCAGGATTTCGTGACGGTCACCAAGGCCGACGACGTAGAGTGGGACCACATCAAACCCGCTATCCTCGGCGCGATTATGGAGCACTTCCAGTCTGGTCAACCCGTCATGGCAGGCGAAGGTGGCGGGGCATCTGGTCACGCAGAGCACACTGGTGAAGACGGCGAAATCGTTGGCCAAATCAAAGAACTTTTAGACACGCGCGTCCGACCTGCCGTTGCACAAGACGGCGGAGACATAACATTCCACGGCTTTGATCGCGGTATCGTTTATCTCCACATGCAAGGCGCATGCGCCGGTTGCCCTTCATCGACTCTGACGTTGAAAATGGGCATCGAAAATCTTCTACGCCACTATATCCCCGAGGTTACCGAGGTGCGTCCGGTTGCCGTCTAACGACCTGACACTGGCTTTTGATACATCGGCGGCGCACTGCGCCGCCGCATTGCTTTCTGGCGGGCATGTAATCGCATCACGGGTCGATGAAATGGCACGTGGTCAGGCTGAGCATCTGTTCGTTCTGCTGGAAAACATCCTCTCTGATGCTGGCAAAGACTGGAGTGATCTCACGCGTATCGGTGTTGGTGTCGGTCCGGGAAACTTTACCGGCATTCGCATCTCGGTCGCGTCGGCGCGCGGACTTGCCTTGTCTCTTGGCATCCCTGCAATTGGAATTTCATCACTTGAGGTTCAATTCGGGGGCTCCCCTATCCTTGCCTCAGTTCCTGCGCCGCGGGATCAAAGCTACATTCAAGAATTTGGTGCTAAAGTTGGCAATCCACGGCTTGTTTCAAATGGTGAAGCCCAAACGCTGGCCAATAATTCATCCCTGCCTCTCAGCGAGGCGTTGCTGGCAGACGACCTCGTCCGTCAAATTGCGAGAATGGCCGCCGTCTCGACATCAACACTTCCGCCCGCCCCTCTCTATATCCGAGCAGCCGATGCAGCCCCACCACGGGACCCTGCACCAACGATCCTTCCATGACACCAGAGCGCATGGCAGCGATCCATAAAGCAGCGTTCACCAGTCAGCGCCCATGGACAGAACGAGAATTCGCTGACCTGCTGAATTCTTCGAATAATTTCAGCGTAGAAGTAGACGACCATACCTTCGCAATTGGCCAAGCTGTTGCCGGAGAAGCTGAATTGCTGACCATTGCCACGCATCCAGACTTTCAAAGGCAGGGATTTGGGTGCAAATGCCTAAATAAATTTGTTGAGAGGGTCAGATCGCTTGAAGCGGATACTATTTTTCTCGAGGTCGACGAGGGCAACACTGCCGCAATAGCCTTGTATACAAGCGCCGGTTTTAATTCCGCAGGCCGACGACGGGCCTATTATAAGCATGCAAATGGCGAACGCAGCGATGCAATTCTGATGATTTTTTCGACCAAATGGTCAATTTAGTGGCCAGACTTCCCCCGCGTCGGGCAATAAAATCAAAAGAATCAGTTGACCATGGCGCTTCAAAGCGCAGTATTTCTCTCAGATCTTAACGATCGTTTAAAAATCCTCAGCCGTGCATGAAGCGCGTGCTACGGGATTCGATAGGGAGACAAAAATGAAAACAATGAAAACAATTCTCGGGGCGACTGCGACGCTTGCACTGACTGCCGGTGTAGCTGCGGCTGATCCTGCGATCATTTTCGACCTTGGTGGTAAATTCGATAAGTCATTCAACGAAGCTGGTTTTAACGGCGCTGAGCGCTGGGCAAACGAAACCGGTGGCAAGTATCTTGAAATCGAACTTCAGTCTGAAGCTCAGCGCGAGCAAGCTCTACGCCGCTTTGCCGAGACCGGTGCAAATCCAGTCATCACCATGGGCTTTGCAATGTCGACACCGCTTTCCGAAGTGGCACCTGACTATCCTGACACGACATTCGTAACCATCGATGGCTATGCACCACTGCCAAACGTCCTGAACGTCGGCTTTGCCGAGCACGAGGGTTCGTATCTGGTTGGTATGATGGCTGCTTTGGCATCTGAGTCGAACACCGTTGGCTTCATCGGCGGCATGGACATTCCTCTGATCCGTAAGTTCGCTTGTGGATATTCAGAAGGTGTTAAAGCGGTTAATGCAGACGCCACTGTTATTTCCAACATGACGGGCACAACCCCATCGGCTTGGAATGACCCGGTAAAAGGCTCTGAGCTGACCAAAGCACAGATCGCCCAAGGCGCAGACATCGTCTACGCTGCTGCTGGTGGTACTGGCGTTGGCGTTCTTCAGACAGCAGCCGACGAAGGCATCTTGTCAATCGGCGTAGACAGCAACCAGAACTACCTGCACCCAGGAAAAGTTCTGACCTCGATGATGAAACGCGTCGATGTTGCTGTGTATGACTCGATGATGGCTGGTGAATCGCTAGAAGCTGGCTTCCGTGCGATGGACCTTGCCCACATGGGTGTTGGCTACGCAATGGACGAGCATAACGCATCGCTCGTGTCAGCGGATATGCAAGCAGCTGTAGACGCAGCAGCCGCGGCAATCATTGCCGGCGATCTGGTTGTTCACGACTACACCAGCGACGACAGCTGCCCATCGCTGCAGTTCTAATCGCATGACTGCGACAGCAAACAAGGAGCGGCCGGAAACGGCCGCTCCAGCTATTGAACTGCGTGGCATTTCAAAAGCCTTTGGTCCTGTTCAAGCGAACAAGGATATCTCAATCCGCGTGATGCCCGGCACAATCCACGGGATCATTGGGGAAAACGGCGCAGGCAAATCGACCCTGATGTCCATCCTCTATGGCTTTTACAAAGCCGATGCCGGAGAGATTTTCATCAACGGCAACAAAACCGATATACCCGACAGTCAGGCCGCCATTGCTGCGGGCATCGGCATGGTGTTCCAGCACTTCAAACTTGTTCCAAACTTCACGGTGTTAGAAAACGTGGTCCTTGGCGCCGAAGACGGGGCCATGTTGCGTCCTACTTTGGCCAAAGCACGCAACTCTCTAACTGATATAGCCCGCGAATATGAGCTTCACGTAGACCCCGACGCCATCGTCGAAGAGTTGTCCGTGGGCCACCAACAGCGCGTCGAAATCCTAAAAGCTCTGTACCGTCAGGCAGACATTCTAATCCTCGATGAACCTACGGGCGTGCTGACGCCTGCCGAGGCCGACCAATTGTTCCGTATTCTGGCGCGCCTCAAGGAAGAGGGTAAAACCATCATCCTTATCACGCATAAACTGCGTGAGATCATGGAAATCACCGATACTGTCAGTGTGATGCGTCGTGGTGAAATGACAGCCACTGTCAAAACCTCAGAAACCAGCCCCGAGCAATTGGCCGAGCTGATGGTAGGACGCAAAGTTCTGCTGCGCGTCGACAAAGAACCCGCCAATCCGGGCGAAACTGTTCTTGTGGTCAAAAACCTACGGCAATTTGACGACCAAGGTGTCGAGCGCCTCAAAGGGATTAGCTTGAATTTGAAAGCTGGTGAAATCCTGGGGATCGCTGGCGTTGCCGGCAATGGTCAATCTGAATTGCTGGAAGTGCTTGGCGGCTACGCTAATGCGACTGGCGAGATTACACTGAAAGGCAACTCGCTGCCACTTTCAGGCAGCGGCGCCAATGGGCGTATACGCCGAGAGTCCGGCATCGGCCACGTGCCTGAAGATCGCCAGCAAGAAGGCCTAATCATGGACTTTATGGCGTGGGAGAACATGGCATTTGGCTATCACCACGCCCCGGAATACCAAAACGGCATGTTGATGGACAACGCAGCGATCCAAAAGGAAGCTTTGGCCAAGATGGAGCGCTTTGATGTCCGCCCACCGAACCCTAAGCTAAATGCTAAGAATTTCTCAGGTGGCAATCAGCAAAAAATTGTTGTCGCGCGCGAGATTGAAAACAACCCCGATGTTTTGTTAATCGGTCAACCGACCCGCGGCGTCGATATCGGTGCGATTGAGTTTATTCACCAGCAAATCATTCAGCTACGTGACGAAGGCAAAGCAATCCTGTTGGTCAGCGTTGAGCTGGATGAGATTTTCAGCCTTTCAGACCGCATTGCTGTCATGTTTGACGGTCAGATCATGGGCGAGCGCATGCCAAATGAGACTGACGAAAAAGAGCTTGGCCTATTAATGGCTGGCATAAACGAGAAAGCCGCCTGATGGAAAAGATGCCTCGTTGGGCCGATGTAGTCCTGATCCCACTGATTAGCCTGCTACTTGCTGCCTTTATCTCTGCGCTCGTGATTATCGCTATTGGGGAAGACCCGATTGCGGCTGTGAAGCTGATGATTAACGGCGCCCTCGGGTCGACCTATGGCTGGGGTTATACACTCTACTACGCCACGAACTTTATCTTTACTGGATTGGCCGTAGCCGTCGCCTTTCACGCTCGAATGTTCAATATCGGTGGTGAAGGACAGGCCATGCTTGGCGGTTTGGGGGTCGCGATTGCGTGCCTCTACATCCCTTGGCCCCATTGGACCGTTGCCCTACTGGCTGCGATTGTCATGTCTGGCCTGCTCGGCGCAGCATGGGCGGCTATTCCCGCTTACCTTCAGGCCAAACGTGGTAGCCACATCGTTATCACCACGATCATGTTCAACTTCATTGCGGCTGGCCTGCTAAACTATGTCCTGGTCAACGTCATGCGCCCTGCTGGCAGCATGGATCCGGCCTCGGCCAAGTTCCCCGAGCCAACTCATCTACCCACGCTCTACGACATGCTGACACCGCTTGGGATAAAGTTTTCCAAAGCTGCACCCGCCAACGTTAGCTTGTTCGTCGCTCTGATCGCCTGTGTGCTGGTTTGGCTGCTGATTTGGCGCATGAAGCTTGGCTATGAAATCCGCGCACAAGGCCATTCAGAATCCGCCGCCAAATACGCGGGTATCAACCCGACGCGAATTATCATTATCTCAATGCTGATCTCGGGCGGTCTCGCCGGTGCAATGGCCATCAACAACGTCATGGGCGAGGCCGAGCGTCTTGTCATGAACGCAACCGAAGGTGCTGGCTTTATCGGTATCGCCGTTGCCCTCATGGGTCGAAATCACCCGTTTGGCGTGGTTCTGGCAGCCGTGTTGTTTGGGTTCCTCTACCAAGGCGGGGCCGAGCTTGCGCTATGGACCGACATCCCACGAGAGCTGATCGTCGTGATCCAGGCGCTCGTTATTCTGTTTACCGGCGCATTGGACAACATGGTGCGTATGCCGCTTGAGCGGATCTTCCTTGCCCTTCGAAAGGAGCGCAGCTGATGGATTTCCTAACACTCATTCAGGTTTTGGATTCAACACTCCGTCTAGCGACGCCACTTCTTCTGGCGTGCCTTGCCGGTCTCTATTCCGAGCGCGCTGGCATTTTCGATATCGGTCTCGAAGGTAAAATGCTTGTGGCTGCAATGTTCGCAGGTGCCGTTGCTGCGGTTTCTGGAAACGTCTGGATGGGCCTGCTTGCCGGTATTGCGGCCTCGATGAGCCTAAGCGCGCTGCACGGCATCGCCTCGATTACCTTTCGCGGCAACCAACTAATTTCTGGCGTCGCGATCAATTTCCTTGCCGCTGGCATGACCGTTCTCGTTGCCCAAAGTTGGTTTGGTCAAGGGGGCCGTACCCCATCACTAATGGGCGGAGGTCGCTTTGACGGGATTGAGTTGCCGTTTGCGATTGGCCCAAAAGACGCTGCGCTCTCGGACCTGTCGGTGACTAAACTCATCGAGCAAGCTGGTCCGATCCAACAAGTCTATTCCGAATTGATTTCCGGCCACACGATCCTTGTGTATGTCGCGCTGCTTTGCGTGCCAGCAACATGGTGGTTGCTGTTCAGAACGCGCTTTGGTCTGCGTTTGCGCGCTGTAGGCGAGGCTCCAGAAGCCGTCGATACCGCCGGCGTGTCCGTGGTCGGGTTGCGCTTTGCGGCTGTCGCAATCTGCGGTGTGCTTTGTGGCGTTGCAGGTGCTTACCTTGCAACAGGTCTTCAGGCCGGTTTTGTTAAAGACATGACAGCTGGCCGGGGCTTTATCGCGTTGGCCGCATTGATCTTTGCAAAGTGGCGTCCTTGGTATGCACTCTACGCCACTCTGTTGTTTGGCCTACTTCAAGCCATCGCCGTTCGCTTCCAAAACATCGAAATCGGAGGCTTTGTGATCCCCGTGCAATTCACCGAAAGTCTACCGTATATTTTGACTGTGGTGATTCTGGCTGGCTTCGTTGGCAAGGCTATTCCACCACGTGCTGGTGGCGAGCCTTACGTCAAAGAAAACTAACAATTGCGATAAATTGCATGTTTGTTTGCTCGTGCGGCATTTGTTCTCTTGCAAATGGCTCGCATTGGTGAGTAGGAAAAAAGATGCATATCTATTTGCCCATTGCCGAAGTATCCGTAAACGCCTTTGTCCTGTTGGGATTGGGTGGTCTTGTTGGAGTGCTCTCGGGCATGTTTGGCGTTGGCGGCGGGTTTCTTATGACACCGCTATTGTTCTTCATTGGAATTCCACCGGCTGTTGCCGTTGCGACCGAGGCGAACCAGATTGTTGCATCATCATTCTCGGGCGTTTTGGCGCATTTCAAGCGTAAAACCGTCGACCTTAAGATGGGATCAATCCTACTTGTTGGCGGCCTGATCGGTGCGGCGCTTGGCGTCTGGCTGTTCAACTATCTAAAAAGTATGGGCCAAGTCGATCTGCTGGTTAAGCTTTGCTACGTGGTGTTCCTCGGCATCATCGGTTCGTTGATGTTCATAGAAAGCTTGAATGCGATCCGCCGTTCTAAGAAATCCACGACAACAGCGACGAAACGTCGTGATCGCACGTGGGTTCATGCGCTGCCATTCAAAATGCGTTTCCGCACGTCGGGTCTCTATATTTCGATCATCCCGCCAATTTTGGTCGGCCTTTTCGTCGGTGTCCTAGCCGCGATCATGGGCGTAGGTGGCGGCTTCGTAATGGTTCCGGCCATGATATATATTCTCGGAATGCCGACGAAAGTGGTCATCGGAACTTCCCTGTTCCAGATCATCTTCGTGACAGGCTTCACGACCCTATTGCACGCTACGACCAACTACACAGTCGACATGGCCTTGGCAGTACTACTGCTGGTCGGTGGCGTGATTGGTGCCCAGATTGGCGCGCGCGTTGGTGTTCACCTAAAAGCCGAGCAGCTTCGTATTCTTCTTGCCATCATGGTTATGGGCGTCTGCTTTAAGCTGGCCCTCGACCTGTTGCTTATGCCGAGTGAGCTATACTCAATCGCCGCAGCGGGAGGTCACTAGATGTACCTGCGCGCACTGCTGCTTTTGTTGATCACTGCCCTACCGCTTCAGGCCGAAGAAGTTGTGCTTGGCATGAGCAGCGACACGATCTCGATCACCACCAGCTTTGACGGTTCCGAACTGTTGATCTTCGGCGCGGTGAAACGCGAAGAGCCAATCCCGTCCGAGGATACTCTTGAAGTCATCATCGCCGTCCAAGGTCCGAAAGAGCCGCTGACCCTGCGACGCAAAGAGAAAAAGTTTGGTATCTGGATCAATGCGGACGCTGTCGAGATTGATCTAGCGCCAAGTTTCTATGCGATCTCAACCTCTGGACCTTTCGGCGACATTCTCAGCGAGGTTGAAGATCTTCGCCACAAAGTATCGATCCCTCGGGCAATCCGTTCTGTTGGCGCGCCAATGACGGTCACAGACTCGCAGAGCTTCACCGAAGCACTGATCCGCATCCGCACAAACAACGAACTTTATCAGTTGAACGAAAACGCCGTCAGCTTTGACGAGCAAACCCTATTTCGGACGTCCATCGCTTTGCCTTCGGACCTGACAGAGGGCGATTACAAAACCCGCATTCTGCTAACCCGTTCGGGCAAAGTTGTATCATCGTTTGAAACCGAACTTGATGTTCGCAAAGTCGGGCTTGAGAAGTTCTTGTTTGACCTGTCGCGACAACAGCCGCTTGTCTACGGCATTCTGTCGCTGACAATTGCTATCCTAGCTGGATGGGGCGCCTCGGCGATCTTCCAAGTGTTTAGACGCCAGTAGTCACTCCGCCGGGTCTTCTGATTCAAGTGCAAACTTTGGTACAGGCGCGTGCAAATCATCGACGCGCAGAGTTTGGCTTGGCTTTGACAACCTGTTGCGCACAACCCAAATCAACCGTTCTTCCGCCCGCGTGATCGCGACATAGGCCAAGCGCTTCCAAAGCGGCACGCCGGCTTCGCTACGACCTGCCCGTGCTGCTGCGTAAAGGTCAGGCGCAAACACCTGAACCGTGTTCCATTGCGATCCTTGCGCCTTGTGGATGGTCACAGCTGCACCGTGCAGGAACGTCGCCCCCATTCGTGCTGCAAAGGGTATAAACGGTTCTTCCTCGCCCGGTTTCTCAATCTTGACAATCGAGGCTGCGCTGACCTGAGGATCCTCGGCCCCGATAACGTGCAACCGCGAAAATCCGGGTTTTCGCCCAGCCCCGAGGTAAACAACTTGTGCACCTTTGATCAGCCCGCGGGCCTCAAGATCCAATCGTTTCTTGCGGTGCTTCATTGGCAATTCAAGACCATCACAAATCAGTGGTTCGCCCTCTAGCAACGAATCCTCTGGCGCGCCGTAGACTGAGCGAAAAGCGTTGATCAGCCGAATGCGCGTAGCGTTGCGCCACACGAGGACCGGACTGCGGGCCATCAGATCAACCTCAACCCTTTGCCCCCAAACGACCCGATCATCCTTGACCGCGAAGTCCTGAACCATCCGCTCAAAATCATCAAACCCAAGTTGAGGGTCGGCCAAAGCATGCGCCAAATCCAAGATCGGGTTGTCTTTTTCCTGCCGATGAATCCTGTGTAACTCTAGCTTTTGACCTTCTTTCATTTCGTCAAACACCATTGAGCCGGACTGATTCACCGGCGCCAATTGCGCAGGGTCGCCAAACAGCAAAAGAGTTGGGAAGATTTCCTGAAGGTCCTCATACTGCTTTTCATCCAACATTGAGCTTTCGTCGACAAACCCAATGTCCAGCGGCTCATCCCGCCGCTTCCAGCCGGTTATGAAATCAGAGCCACGCAATCCCGCGGCCGCCAAAGCCCCCGGGATCGACTTGTTTTTTGCATAAAATGCAGAAGCTCTTTCGAGCGCGGTTTCTGTTATGCCATCAATTTCAGGCTTCTCGCCCTGCCCTGCCAACCATTCAGCGATCTTTTCGTACTCGGGATCATAAACTGGCGTGTAGAGTATGCGGTGGATCGTGGTGGCTGGCACGCCTCGGTTACGCAGCACACTTGCCGCTTTGTTCGTTGGCGCAAGGATCGCCAATGTACGCCTGTCCTTGCGTTTGCGCCCCTCGTAGTCACCCGAAACAACCTCAACCCCTGCGGCCTCTAACGCCTTATATAGCTCGGCCAGCAGCATCGTTTTACCGGACCCTGCTTTGCCAACCACGGCCATGACCCGGTCTTTCCCATCGTGTAGAGGAGTTAGCAAACCATCATCAAGATCGACGCCTGCACTTCGCAACGCTTCTGCAATTGTATCAAAGGCTTCTGCCTGATCATGCGAGAATTGAAGCGCTGGTACGGTCATGGTGCAACCCTAGAGAAACGGCCTAAGATGTTAAACCGATATCACACGGAAACGGTTGAAAACGGGTTACTTGCAACCTCTCCGAAGCGGCATTTGAACCAGTGCGTCATCGCAGCCTATAATCCTGAGCGGCGAGAAACCCGTGCACGCGCTTCATCCGAGAAACGCCAGATGCCAACGCTTATCCGGTCTTTTCCTTGACCTTGTGCGCCAAGGATTTCGGGCCCAGACCCGATGCGGTTGTAGATCCTAACCATCCTCTCATCGAACACACCTGCAAACCCCTCGAGACCAAAACCTTTCAGGACTTCACCCCCCGCCGACATCAACTGTCCTGCCAATCTTGGCGAGGCATCAGGCCCCAAGCAAAACCTCGTGCACTCCCAGATCGACGCGCTCGCGATCACGTGCCCTTTCAGAAGATGTGCGAAGTGTTCGTTGATCATCGTTCGCCCAGTAGTTGGTAGAAACCTCATGGACCCCAAGTGTGAACCGTTAGGCGCTGTCGCGATCACGTAGAGCGGATTTAGTGCGTCATACTCGTCGTTCTCCCATCCGTGCGCACTAACTGAAACGTCCCAATTCAAGCAGCATTTGAACTGGCCCGCACGGTCGCGAAACATGCTGTCTTGCAATGTTGGATAGAAGCACAGGTCATCTGCACGAAGGTATTTGATCATCAAGTCTTCCCCTGAATATTGGGGCTTGGGCATGATGGATTGACGTTAACGAAGGGCTACGCCTACGCGCGCTATACGACGATCATCCCGCGTGACATGGCCCGCGCGACCGCCTGCAACGTGTTTTGCGCGCCAAGCTTTAGACGCGCAGACTCGATATACGCCCGCAACGTATGCTCTGAAATTGACAGTGTGTCAGCGACTTGGGCGCGGTTGTAGCCCATCGCCAACAGGGTCATTGTGTCCACCTCGCGCGGGGACAAATGCGCCTGAGACTCTTCGGCCTTTCCCGGCTCGAATTCCAACGCCTTTTCGTTGAACGCGTGGGCCAACAAAATCAACTCACGTCGATGTTCTTGGGTGAAGACATCCCAATCCGCGTCCTCTCGGTGATCTGAAATGCTAAACAAAGCAAACTGCCCGTGGGGTCCGTGGATTGGGATTGAATACCCTTGATGCCCGACACCGTGCTGTTGTGCTTCACGTTGAAATCCGCGGACTTGCTTTTGGCTCCAATCAAGGTGGCGCCAGTCAACAGGGTGGAAGCGTTGATAGCAGCCGCTAATCACAGGATCTAAACGCAGGTATTCTTGCTGTATGTAGCGCTGGACCCATGCTGGATCGTAGGTGCCACAACCGTATTGCGATCCCGATGAGCTGACCCAATGATAGACTGCGTGTGAAACTTTGAACCGGTCGCGAGTTTCCTCGATGACGTGCTGTAGATCTTCAAGGGCCGAAGCGTCTTCGAGGCTCTTGAATACATTGCTGAGACGTAGGTCTTGAGTCGACAATTGAGGCTCCCGCGTTGTGCGACGCCAATTCAACGGAGGCCAATATGGCCGTTTCCTCTAACTGTTTTGCCAAGGCTGGCAATCCATTGCTTTTGGCAAAGCTGTTGAGATCCGCCAAAACGTCGATAATCCAATCATTTTTCATATCCAGCCTCGTTCACGGGAGTTAATGAGAAGTTAACACAACCCTAGCACGAAACGATTTATTCACGATATTCGCGGTATTTGCCCCCCCATTAATGGGGAGTTGCCATCTACAACCCATTGAAACCGCTAAGTCAGCCCCTAGAACGCAAAACCGCGCGATCCGAATCCGAATCGCGCGGCGTAAATTTGCATGTGTTGGCCGATTAGCTGGCTTCAACGACCTCTTGCAGGGTGCTTAGACCCAGCTTTGGCGTTTGAACCAGCACAGACATGTTGCCCGGCAGATGCTCGTTGCGCAGCATTTTCGAATGCGCTGCTGGAATCTCATTCCATGGGAATGTCTCAGACAGGAACGGATGAATGCGCTTTTCGATCATCATCTGGTTCGCCGCAGACGCCTGTTTCAGATGCGCAAAGTGCGAACCCTGAAGACGCTTTTGGTGCATCCAAGTATAGCGCACGTCAAACGTCAGATTGTAGCCGGTGGTTCCCGCGCAAATCACAACCATGCCGCCCTTTTTGCAGACGAGGTTAGAAACCGGGAATGTGCTTTCGCCTGGGTGTTCAAAAACGATGTCGACATTATTGCCCTTGCCAGTGATGTCCCAGATCGATTTTCCGAAACGGCGCGCTTCCTTGAACCATGTGTTGTACTCGTCAGTGTTTACAGTCGGCAGTTGACCCCAGCACGTAAAGTCTTTGCGGTTGATGACGCCTTTGGCGCCAAGACCCATCACGAAGTCACGTTTGCTTTCGTCCGAGATCACACCGATGGCATTTGCACCGGCCGCTTTGATCAGCTGGATTGCATAAGTGCCCAGACCGCCAGAAGCGCCCCAAACCAACACGTTCATACCCGGCTTCAACTCATGCGGTGGGTGACCAAACAACATACGGTAGGCCGTCGCGAGGGTCAGCGTGTAACAAGCCGACTCTTCCCATGTTAGGTGCTTAGGGCGCGGCATAAGCTGCTGGGCCTGCACGTTAGTGAACTGGGCGAAAGATCCGTCAGGCGTCTCGTAGCCCCAAATCCGCTGAGTATCCGAGAACATTGGATCGCCACCGTTGCATTCGATATCGTCGCCGTCGTCTTGGTTACAGTGGATGACAACCTCATCGCCAACTTTCCACTTTTTCACCTTGGCGCCAACGGCCCAAACGATGCCTGCAGCATCCGAACCCGCAATGTGGTAGGGCTGTTTGTGCACATCAAACGGAGAAATTGGTGTTCCGAGACCGGCCCAAACACCGTTGTAGTTCACGCCTGCCGCCATCACGAGGACAAGAACCTCATGGGCGTCTAACGTTGGTACATCGACGACTTCCTGCAAAAACGACTTCTCTGGTTCACCGTGACGTTCGCGGCGGATCGCCCAAGCGTACATTTGTGCCGGAACGTGACCCATAGGGGGCATTTCACCCACTTCATAAAGGTCCTTTTTCGGGGCGTCATACTGAAAGGTCTCAGTTGCGGTGTCCAAAGCCATATCGGCCTCCTGTACTGTTGTTTGCTGCAACGCAGAATCGTTGCATGTTGATCTTCGAATATCGATCAACGCGCAACAATGCAACAACACAATGGGCGGTTTTGTAATTTTATAACCCTGCAGATGCAGAAATTTGCACTCCACAAGCGGAATTACTGACCCAAAGGTCGTAGATTGCCCAACAATTGAATAAAAACTTAGTAGTAAGTGAACATTGTCAAATCGCAGATGTTTACATCTTCGCTGACCAGTTCTTCCTCATCGTCAAAAACAACGCGGAAACTATACAGACAATAGCCTGATCCATCTTCCATATCGATCAGACGTTCATCGTCTCCACCAATAGGCGTCCCAAGCAGAAGATCCTCTCCCCACTCAGCTTCACCTTTGTGAAGCCTGAAAAATTCAACGATTTCAAAGCCTGTTTGGTTTACGATGCGCATTTCCCGCCCGTCTGCAAACGCAGAGCCAGCCGAGAGGGTCATTGCGGTTATTACACCGAGCCCAATTGCGGAAAGTTTCATCATCCGTATCCCCAGATAGCTAAGGGCGCGGCTTCTTTGTCCGGCCCATAGCCTTGAATTTTATGCTTATTAGCGGTTTCAGTTCCAAAGCACCACTCAAATCGTCACACCATAATGACGCGGGGTTGCCGCAACGCAGCGAATTGACATTGGTATAAAATTCCAAGTATCTACAAACCGACGCAACATAATTACCCACACTGATTCACGAGGCCCCGATGTCCGAGACCCAAAAAGATCGTCCTTGGCTATTTCGCACCTACTCTGGTCACTCGACCGCAAAGGCATCGAACGCGCTCTATCGCTCGAACCTTGAAAAGGGCCAAACGGGTCTTTCAGTGGCTTTCGATCTGCCAACACAAACGGGCTACGACAGTGATCACACCTTGGCACGCGGTGAGGTCGGCAAGGTCGGCGTTCCGGTCTGTCACCTTGGGGATATGCGCACTCTGTTTAAAGATATCCCGCTTGAGCAGATGAACACTTCAATGACGATTAACGCCACGGCCCCTTGGTTGCTATCGCTCTATATCGCGGTTGCCGAGGAGCAGGGCGCAGACGTGTCTAAGCTTCAGGGCACCGTCCAGAACGACCTGATCAAAGAATACCTGTCGCGCGGTACATATGTCTGCCCGCCCAAGCCATCTCTGAAGATGATCGCAGACGTAGCCGAGTATTGTTATACCAATGTTCCCAAGTGGAACCCGATGAACGTGTGTTCCTATCACTTGCAAGAAGCTGGCGCGACGCCTGAGCAGGAACTGGCCTTTGCCTTGGCAACTGCCACGGCGGTTCTTGACGAGCTCCGCCCCCGCGTACCTGCCGAAGACTTCCCTGCCCTTTGCGGCCGGATTTCTTTTTTCGTGAACGCCGGAATCCGTTTCGTCACAGAAATGTGCAAAATGCGCGCCTTTGTTGACCTTTGGGATGAAATCCTGCGCGACCGCTACGGTGTCGAAAACCCAAAGTTCCGCCGCTTTCGCTATGGCGTTCAGGTCAACAGTCTCGGCCTGACCGAGCAGCAGCCAGAAAACAACGTGTACCGTATCTTGATTGAGATGTTGGCGGTGACGCTCTCGAAAAACGCCCGCGCCCGCGCTGTTCAGTTGCCTGCTTGGAACGAAGCTCTCGGCCTGCCGCGCCCGTTCGATCAGCAATGGTCACTTCGCATGCAGCAAATCATGGCCTATGAGACTGACCTGTTGGAATACGAAGACCTGTTTGACGGCAACCCAGCCGTTGACCGCAAAGTTGAAGCGCTGAAAGACGGTGCCCGTCACGAACTCGCCAACCTCGACAGCATGGGTGGCGCTGTTTCGTCAATCGAGTACATGAAATCCCGCTTGGTCGATTCCAACGCCGAACGTCTCAACAAGATCGAACGAGAAGAAACCATCGTCGTCGGCGTGAACCGCTGGCAAAATGGTGAACCAAGCCCACTGATGACCGAAGACGGCGGTATCATGACCGTTGATCCGGCTGTTGAAGCCGAACAAACAGCCAACCTGACAGAGTGGCGCAACGGCCGCGACCAAGCAGCCGTGGACGAGGCCCTATCGGAACTTCGCGCCGCCGCCAGCGAAGGGCGCAACGTAATGGATCCCTCGATCAAGGCCGCCAAAGCAGGCGTTACCACCGGCGAATGGGCCGCCCAGATGCGCAGCGTTTACGGTGAATATCGCGGACCAACTGGCGTTTCACGTTCAGTTTCAAACAAGACCGAAGGTCTCGACGATATCCGCAGTGCCGTGGATTCTGTTAGCGACAAACTCGGCCGTCGCCTGAATTTCCTCGTCGGCAAACCGGGCCTCGATGGTCACTCGAACGGTGCGGAACAAATCGCGTTCCGCGCCCGCGATTGCGGCATGGACATCAACTACGACGGCATCCGTTTAACTCCCGAAGAACTGGTAAACTCAGCCAAGGAAACTGGTGCCCATGTTGTTGGCCTGTCGATCCTATCCGGCTCTCACCTGCCACTGGTAGAGGAAACGCTCGAGCGTATGCAAGCTGCTGGCCTGTCGGACACCCCGCTAATCGTTGGCGGCATCATCCCTGACGAAGACGCCGCGAAACTCCGCACAATGGGCGTGGCCCGAGTTTATACCCCAAAAGATTTTGAGCTTAATACGATTATGTCGGATATTATCCAATTGGCTGATCCAAAAGAAGTCGCTGCCGAATAATTTATAGGGTTTGGGATCGTTCCAGCCCTATTAACTCAATTCTATTTACAATTCATTTACTTCCGCCTTAATAATAATGTGAAAGTTATTATTAACCGGAGAGTTTACTTATGAGTCTTGATCTCAATTCAATGTCGAAAGACGAACTTGTTGCCCTTCGCGGAGAAGTCGACAAGGCCCTCAAATCCATTGATGGTCGTCGCAAAGCAGACGCCCTGAAAGCCGCACAAGATGCCGCCAAGGAACACGGCTTCACCCTTGCTGAGCTGACCGATGGCGCCAAGCCAACAAAGAAAGTCGCCGCTAAATACGCCAACCCTGCCGATGCTTCGCAAACATGGTCCGGCCGTGGCCGTCAGCCAATCTGGTTCCGTGATGCTCTCGCCAATGGCGCGTCCGAGGATGATCTGGCCATTTAGGGTCTTTTCGATCTACTCTTGCCGGAGAATGTCAGTTTCGCCAGCCGGAGACCCCAATGACCCCACATATTAACGCCGCCAAAGGTGATATTGCCGAAACCGTCCTCATGCCGGGCGATCCTTATCGCGCAAAATGGGCGGCCGAGACTTATCTCGACAATCCCCGCCTTATAAACGAAGTCCGCGGCATGCTCGGCTTTACCGGCACCTACAAGGGCAACCCTGTTACCATCCACGGTTCCGGTATGGGCATGCCCTCAATCTCGATCTACGCGAATGAGTTGATTACCCAATACGGCGCCAAAACCCTGATCCGTATCGGATCGTGTGGGGCCATGCAGCACCACGTTAAGGTCCGTGACGTCGTCATAGCCATGACGGCGACAACTCTTTCGACACCGTCCAGTGGCATTCTAAAAGAACTCAGCTTTGCCCCTTGTGCGGATTGGGGGCTGCTCAAGGCGGCTGTTGAGAAAGCAGAAACAATGGATACCGGCATCCACGTCGGCAACATTTACTCGTCAAACGTATTCTACGACGAGCGCCCTGACCTGAACGAGTTGATGATCCGCCACGGCATCTTAGGCGTCGAAATGGAAGCCGCCGAGCTATACACAGTCGCCGCCCGACTCGGGGCCCGCGCTCTGGGTGTTATGACCGTGAGTGATCACCTTCTCACACACGAAGCACTCCCCCCCGAAGATCGCGAACGCAGCTTTGGCGACATGGTCGAAATCGCCCTCGAAGCAGCTTTCGCCTAATTCTCCAGCTTTTTTTGTCCCTAAATATTCCTCGGGGGTGAATTGCCCGAATGGGCAAGAGGGGGCGGACAGCCCCTAAATCAAACAAAAAAGAGGCGCGTCCGAATTCATTCAAGTGAAAACGGGCTTATACGACCCGCTCGACCATCATCTTTTTGATCTCTGCAATCGCCTTGGCGGGGTTAAGTCCCTTGGGGCAAGTCTTCGTGCAGTTCATGATCGTATGACAGCGATATAGCTTAAACGGATCTTCCAATTCATCCAAACGCTCGCCTGTCGCCTCATCACGACTGTCGATGATCCAACGATAGGCATGCAACAACGCTGCTGGTCCTAGGTAACGATCACCATTCCACCAATAGCTCGGACAAGAAGTCGAGCATGATGCGCACATCACGCATTCATACAAACCATCCAGCTTCTTGCGGTCGTCAATCGACTGCTTCCACTCTTTGGCAGGGCGATTTGTCTTAGTCTCCAACCACGGCATGATCGAGGCATGCTGAGCGTAGAAATGCGTCAGGTCAGGGATCAAGTCCTTCACGACAGGCATGTGTGGCAACGGGTAGATCTTCACATCGCCCTTCACTTCATCCAATCCATAGATACAGGCCAATGTGTTGATCCCGTCGATGTTCATCGCGCAGGATCCGCAAATACCTTCGCGGCAAGAGCGGCGGAAGGTAAGAGTCGGATCAATCTCATTCTTAATCTTGATCAACGCATCCAAAATCATCGGGCCGCATGCATCCAGATCAAGGAAATACGTATCTACCCGTGGGTTCTCGCCGTCATCAGGGTTCCAGCGATAGATCTTAAACGCACGGACGTTTGTGGCACCGCTTGGCTTTGGCCAGGTCTTGCCAGTGCGCACACGGCTGTTTTTCGGGAGTGTGAATTCTACCATAATCTCTCTCCTTAGAACGTCCGCGCTTTGGGCGCGATTGTTTTGAGGCTAATGCCGCCTTCGTCTTCGGTCGTCAGCGGGTCAACACCAACGGCACGGTGGCTAAGCTCAACCTTATTGCCATCGACGCGGCTGATCGTGTGCACACGCCAGTTTTCATCGTCACGGGTGCTGAAATCCTCGTGCGCGTGCGCGCCTCGGCTTTCTTTACGCGCCTCAGCACCGACGATTGTCGCCAATGCGTTCGGCATAAGGTTCGTCAGCTCTAGCGTTTCCATCAGATCGCTGTTCCAAACCAAAGACCGGTCGGCCACGGTCAGATCGTCCAATTTGGCAGCAATCGCCGTCATCTTGTCGACACCTTGCGCCAACGAGTCCGATGCGCGGAACACAGCCGCGTCTGATTGCATTGTCTTCTGCATCTCAAGCCGCAAATCAGCAGTCGGGATGCCACCTTTCGCGTTGCGCAGATTGTCAAAACGATCGAACGCTGCATCAACCGAGGCTTGGTTCAACACAGGGTTCGGCGCGTCTTTGTCCACAACCTTACCAGCGCGGATCGAGGCCGCACGGCCAAACACCACGAGGTCAATCAACGAGTTCGATCCAAGACGGTTGGCACCATGAACCGACGCACAGCCAGCTTCACCAGCCGCCATCAGGCCCGGAACAATCGCATTCGGATCGTCGGCCGTCGGGTTCACAACCTCGCCCCAATAGTTCGTCGGAATACCACCCATGTTATAGTGAACCGTCGGCAGTACCGGAATCGGTTCCTTGGTCACGTCAACACCGGCAAAAATTTTGGCGCTTTCCGAAATACCGGGCAAACGCTCTGCCAAAGCCTCAGGCGGCAAATGCGACAGGTTCAGGTGGATGTGATCCCCCCCGTCACCAACACCGCGCCCTTCGCGAATTTCCATCGTCATTGAACGCGATACATAGTCCCGCGGTGCAAGGTCTTTATAGTTTGGCGCATAACGCTCCATAAATCGCTCGCCTTCCGAGTTGGTCAGATAACCACCCTCGCCACGCGCACCTTCTGTGATCAGGCAACCCGATCCGTAAATGCCTGTCGGATGGAATTGAACAAACTCCATATCCTGCAACGCAAGCCCCGCACGGGCCACCATGCCGCCACCATCACCCGTACAGGTATGGGCAGAGGTCGCCGAGAAATACGCGCGGCCGTAGCCACCCGTCGCCAGCACAACCATCTTCGCATTGAAGACATGCATCGTCCCGTCGTCGAGCTTCCAGCAAACAACACCCTGACACTGACCGTCATCAGACATGATCAGGTCGATAGCGAAGTATTCGATGTAGAATTCAGCGTTGTTTTTAAGCGATTGGCCATAGAGCGTGTGCAGGATGGCGTGACCGGTCCGGTCCGCCGCAGCACAGGTCCGCTGTACAGGTGGACCTTCGCCAAACTCAGTCGTGTGACCACCAAACGGACGCTGGTAAATTTTACCCTCTTCGGTGCGCGAGAAAGGAACACCGTAATGCTCAAGTTCATAAACCGCCTTGGGTGCCTCACGCGTCAGGTACTCCATCGCGTCGGTGTCACCCAACCAATCCGAGCCCTTGACAGTGTCATACATGTGCCACTGCCAGTTATCTGGCCCCATGTTGCTAAGCGAGGCAGCGATGCCGCCCTGCGCAGCGACGGTGTGCGACCGTGTTGGGAAAACCTTGGTGACACAAGCCGTCCGAAGACCCTGCTCTGCCATGCCAAGCGTTGCTCGCAGGCCAGCGCCACCGGCACCGACAACCACAACATCGTATTCGTGGGTTTCGTATTCGTATGCAGCCATGTCGAGTAAGTCCTTAAAGCGCCATTTTCAGAATGGCGAAAACGCCGGTTGCGGCGGTGGCATATGAAAGCGCCACCATGATGATAATCCAAAGCTCGCGGGCAAAACCGTGCACATAATCTTCGATCACAGCGCGAACGCCGTTTTTAAAGTGCATCATGCCGACCCAAATCATCAGCGCAGTTACAATTGCGGGAAACGGCTTTGCGAAATGCGCGGTGACTTCTTCGTAGCTCGCGCCCAACATCGGGCCAAAAGCGATCAGAAATAACGGCACCAGCAACAATAGTCCGTATGAGGAAACTGTCATGCTCCAATGATGGTCGGTTCCTTGACGGGCCGACCCATTGCCAATCGCGCGCTTGCGGTCAGTTAGAAATCGCATGTGTCTCTCCTCAAACCAAAGCGACTGTGATGCAGGTCAGAACAACCGACCCGATCAACGCAGTCCAGCCAAGCTTTTGTGCAGTTTCAATGTCGAGCATCGCAGCCTGATCCCAGATCAAGTGCCGCACACCACCAAGAAGGTGATACCAAAGCCCCAGCACCGAAAGGGTCATCACAACATCCCCGAGGAAACTTGTGATCACGCCGTCAGCAAACGCGTAATACTCCGGCGAGGTTGCAGCGGCTAATAACCACCAAACAACCAAAAGCGCCGATGCAAGCAGCGCGACACCCGTGATCCGAATTAGGATCGACGTTATCATTGTCATTTGGCGGCGGTAAATCCCCAGATGCGGTGAAAGCGGGCGGTTGCCCCGGTTCACATCAGCCATAGTTCATCCTTTCGGTATCCCATTGGGAAACTCATAACTGTTTTTTGTCCTTCTGTCACACTGTCAGAGGCCATTCTGTCTAGGAAAAACTGAGCATTTTGACGCAA